>Ga0209404_10000611_pt1 | contig 27589 bp, 25 predicted proteins | sample TroAtlMetagenome_2_FD_187447 | JGI IMG/M metagenome (GOLD analysis project Ga0209404, IMG submission 187447) | Marine eukaryotic phytoplankton communities from Atlantic Ocean - Tropical Atlantic ANT8 Metagenome (SPAdes) (version 2) | ecosystem: Environmental > Aquatic > Marine > Oceanic...
CTAACCATTGGTTTCTTAATAATGCGAATTCATTAATAATTTTTTCTAAGTCTACAACATCTGCTTCGCCATCGACATACTTGTCAGCATCACGTGAAGTCAATGCTCTGTTATAGTTTTCTAAAAACTTTTTAAAAGTCTTAGATCTAAGTCTTCTTTTTTCAATATTTAGATATTCTAGTATTGCTTCGAGCTCTTGTAATTGATTAAATCTATGTTCAACAATACCGGGCATTGATGCTGATGCTTTTTCTAAATTACCCCAAATAGAACATTCTTTTCGTGCTTGTTGATACTCTGTTTGGTAATAATTAATACACTCTGGAATGAGTGAGATGTCTTTACTTACTCTAGTATACCAATTCGTCATCATCGTATGTATCCTCTTCCTCACCATCAAAAACTGTATTAACGCCTTCTTCTAATTTAGGGTCGTAGTCTGACGAGGCTTTCAGCTCTTTGTCTTCAACACCAATATCTCTTAAGGTGCTTATAAAATCTACTGCTCCGTCTACTTTGTTTCTTTCTGGTATGTAATGAGAAAATGAATTCCAAATACGTTCGATATCTTCGTGAGTCATTTCTGCCATTTATTCTTCCTTAGGTTCTTCAACTGTTTTTTCAGTTGCTGTTGATAATTTATCAAAATCATTCATCAACATATCCAATTTGGTTCCAACCCAGGCTTTTCTAAAGTCTAAATGCTCCTTTCCTTTCGAATCTACGTATTTTAATCTATTTCCTTGTTGTGTTAGTATGCCTTTTTTCTCAAATAAGTCTACTAATCCACTGTATGGATCCATACCAGTATCATAAGGTATCTTAACTTGTACGGACTCAAATGGTTTGGCATATCTTGTTTTCATAACTTTACAAGCGGCTCTGATACCTCTTACATCTGTAACTTTGTTACCTTTTTCGTCTTCTTTTAGTTTTAGTTTTTTCATAGCAATTACAATAGAACTTGCATAAATGAATCCTTGTCCACCTGATATCTTGTCATCTGGATCAAACATATCTTGCGATGCGTATGTGTGATTGGTTGCTATAAGTCCTACGTTCCAACTACCAAACATATTAACACAATTTCTTACAAGTGCCGTTAATGCCTTAGGTTTTCTACCCAAGTCACCTTTCATCTCCCCTGCTTCAAATTGATTAACATCTGTTGGTGTTAGTAACATACCTAAACTGTCTATAACAAATAGTACTTTAGGTGCACCCTCTTTGTTGTCTGCGTGTTGCTCTTTGTACCCTTTCATAAATTCTGAAACAGTTTTTGCAACGTCATCAACCATAGATAAACTTAATTTTAAAAGTTTGTCTTCTGATGTGTCCACTTTCAATGCTTGTAACCATTTTTCATCTAGTGCGTTCTCTGTGTCAATTAGTATAACAAAGATGCCTTGCTCTTGTGCATTCTTAATAATGTTTCCTGATGCTATGTAAGATTTACCTGCTCCAGATTCACCTGCAAGTACTGTTACTTTGCCTAGTGGAATTCCTTTATTGAAATCACTAGTCATCAAATAGTTTAATGCATAGTTTCCTGTGCTAATCCAATCTGTAGGATCGCTGAAACCTATGCCAAGTCCTTGTATAGACTTTGTAATACTCTTTCTAAATTTTGTTGCGTCAAAAGGTTTAACCATAACTTTACTTTCTATTTTAACAGCCAGAGCCTTAACAGTCAACCATTAAGGCTCTGGTAATTTAAGGGGTTTATTTTGCTTGTCTAGATCTTATAAGTTTTAATATATCTTCTGCCCTTTTGGCACTTTCACCATTTCCATTTCCATTAGTTGGAGTTGGAGTTGTAGTTGGTGCAGGTGCAGGTTCAGATACTTTAACTTCAGCATTTACAGGATCAGCAGTTTTTTCAACTGGTGCTGGTCTGTCTGCTTTTGGTATAGATATATTCGCCGCCATTCCAGATGGTTTAAAATATTGACCATACTTTTCAAGATCATAAGATTCACCATCAACAGATTTTTCAAATAACTCTTTGATTATTTTTACTTCTGCTTCTGTTGGTTCTTTTGGTCTAAAGTCGCCTAGGTTGTGTAACCCATTCTTATCAATAGCCGCTCTTTCGTGTTCGTCGAGTGCTCTTTCTCTTCTTGACCATTTTGATGTTGAGTAATCAGCATAGCCACCTTTTGTTGTTTTGTTTATTCTAAAATCAACACCTTTTACACTATCAGTTGGTAACTCTTCCATTTCCGGATCGAGTAACGCCGCTCTTATAATGTTAAAGATTTGAGGACCAATTATAAATCTTCTAATTGGATTCTCTGGTGTACTATCCTCATTCAAAGGATTCTGTGTAACAAAACCTTGGAAAATATAACTCTTCTTTTTCCAATATTTTCTACCCATATCTTCCATTGATTTATCTTTAAACCAAGGTCTAACCTCTGTTAGTACTGGACAAGTTTTTCCGTACATTTCCATACAAGGAACTTGTACTGTAACTGGTCTAGAATCTGATTGTCCTTTAATACCTGCAAAAGGTAATTTAATCATATTCCTTTCAGTCCAGAAAAAAGTGTTGTTAGTATCCTTATCTGGTAAGAATCTTAAAACTGCTTCTTGTCCTTCTTGTATATTCCAATGTGGATAGATGGCGTTGTCTCCGCCTGTGTTGGAAGTGGAGCGATTCACTTCTTGAGATTTTAACTTCGCTCTTATTTCAGCCAATGTAGCCATGATGTAAGCCTCCTTGTGTGCCTATGTTTGTTTTTAATGTGCCTAAGTGTATATCAGACATTACGTATAATATACTACTATATTTATCTGTTGTCTACCGTTATTTTTGGTTATCTTACAACGGTAGACAAAAGTGTAATCTATTATAATTTAGATTTCATATTTTCCCATTGTTCGCCAATTTCTACGCCATTGTCGGCCCAAAATATTGGATCAACTAGGAAATAATTTTTAGTGTTTTGTGGTGCTGTTGGCATATGAGGAATCATATTAGTCTTGCCATCTTTATACCACGGCTCACCTTTAGCCATAACTTCCAATGAAGATTTCCTCCATGGTGCATAAGAAATATATTTGGCACTACCCGCCAACATTTCTGTACTGGTCATTTCTGCTATTACTTTTTTTGCTATATCTTCATTTGGTCCACCCTTGACTAATACGAAATATTCGTAGTCAAGACCTTGGCCATCCCAAACTTGTTTGATTCTAGCACCTTCTCCAATTTCAGCATTGAAGAATCTACCGTTGAAGCCAGTTGCCATAACAACTTCACCAGCAACTAATAATTCAGGTGGTTGAGCACCTGCAGACCAGAATACACATCCACCGTTGGGATCTGTACATAGTGCTTGAAATTTACTGATAGCTCTCTTCAGTCCGTCTTCAGTTGATAAAACATCATAAATTTTAGTGCTATCAACACCTTCGGCCATCAAAGCCATCTCCAATTGAGTCAATGCACTTTTGTAAACACTACGTCTACCAGGAAACTTTTTTGTATCAAAAAAGTCTTGTATTGTAGTTGGTGCTTTTCCGCTAAACGCATCAATGTTGTAAGCATAATTCCAACTATACAAAACATTTCCTACAGCACACTTACTAGGCATACTTGTGAAGAAATCTTCACTTGCCGGCGTTCCGTCTGGTGCTGGTGGAAAGTCTCTGTCGAATTCAAATTCAACAAATAATCCTTCGTCGCAACCGACTATGGTGTCCATGGATAAAACGTCCATGATGTCCCAAGTGATTGCATTTGCTTCTTTCTGTGCTTTGATCTCTGCTAATCCACCAGAGTAATCAACCCAATTTATATCAACACCGAGTTTCTTTTCTGTGGGATCACCATAGCCTTTAATTTGCGATTCGGTATATGCACCGCCCCATGAGGCGACCGTAACCGCAAAAGCATTACTAATTGTAAAGCAAACAATTAAAAATGCAGTCATTAGTTTTTTCATTATTTCTCCTTATATAAGTTAGGATTATAATAGCAATTTTTTTGTTTATTGTCTAATGAAAATTTCTTGTGGTACTTGGTAAAATTGTTCAGATCCTGTTTCTGTGACTCGTATAGATTCGGACATCTCAACACCCCAATTATTAAATTGCATTACTGCAATTAAATGAAAACAAGTATTGGTTTGTAATATACTATGATCTCCTTTAATAATGTTCATAGTTTGCTCACCCCAATCCGGTGGATAACCAATTCCTATGGAATATCCACTTCTGAAAGTCTTTTCAAATCCATATTTGTCGAGAACTTTCCAAAATGCCTGTGCAACATCGTCAGCAGTGACTCCGTTTTTCGTGGCATCAATGCCGGCCTGTAAAGCCTCCACGGTCATTTTTTGCACATCTAATTGTTTACCAGTGGGTTTTCCAAGTATTAAAGTCCTTGCACATGGTGTATGGTATCTATTGTTTACTCCGCAAAGTTCAATTATAGTTGCCTCATCCTCTACAAATTTTTCATCAGTCCAAGTGAGATGTGATGAGTTTGTGCCAATACCGGAAGGAACCATTGTTACCAATGAACCATAATCTCCGCCATGCTCTGGCGTTCCTTGTATGAGAGCTTTTTGTATTTCTCCCACAGCGTCGCATTGCCTTACGCCAGGACGTATTACTTCGTATGCTTTTTTAATTCCCAATCTTGCTATTTTACCTGCCGCTTTCATTAGATCTATTTCAGCATCTGATTTCACAAATCTCACCCAATTCACTAATCTTTCAGAATCAACAAAAGTTGCATTGGGTAATCCGTTTTGTAATTTGGCAAAACAATATGCTGTAAAATAACTGGCATCCATCTCCACTGCAATTTTACTTTTATCTAAATGTCTTTGTTTTAATATTTCAACAAGTATATCGTAAGGATGCTTTGGCCAATTGTGTACATTTTTTCCATCATAGGCAATAATGTTTTCATCTTTTAGGTATGTTTGTAGGTGTGTTCCTCCCTTATCACAATCTCTTACAAAAATAAAAGGTTCCGGATCGTTAACGTGAAGTACAACGCATTGTGCATAATAGAAAGACCAAGCATTATAGCCTGTAAGATAATTCATGTTGGCAGGATCCTGTGATATCAAAACATCAATACCATTATCAGACATTGATTTTTGTACTTTCTTGATCCTGTTGCCGTATTCCTGGCGCTCAAATAATTTTGTAAAATTCATTTGAAATATTTAAACTACTTTGTATATGGCTTATTGGTAATTTTTGAATTTTTCGCAGAGTTCTTTGTACAGAGCCTTTATATCGTAATTGGCTGTGCTGTTTACAATATCTCTCATTTTCCTTATTACCGCTGTTTCTTTGTTCCAATACTCTATAGGATCTCCCCCGAAAGTTTTTATGGAATCTGGATATATTCTTAACCTTATGTCAGGAAATGCCTCGTCAAAAATTTTGAATGTTTCTAAAAAATTCCTTGGTATGTCATCGTCAAGATGTATGTATAACTGTATTTCGTCTTCACTTTTAGTTAAAACAGTTTGTAAGTACTTTATCTTTTCTATTGTTTCAGCAGTTGTATTCTTATATAAGTTATGAATTACCGATACACGTCTCCTTGTTGCAGGAACATCTAAAAACTCTTTATCAAATCTTAACTTATCGGTTTGTCCGCAACAATATAGAGTACGCATTTGATTTTTTATTTGTGAAAAGGCAGGTGTCCAATCTTTGCTGTAATCAATTTTATAAAGTTTTAGTAAGTGCATATGTGGTAAAGAAGAAATAACATTTGCTAGTTTTTCAACATCATCTTCTCTGTAATCTATGTAAAAAGGTTTAAAAGTTGATGTCCCGTCTTCTTTAGTATTTGCTTTAATCTCGTCTGTCCATTTAGAAAATATTCTTAACCCTTCGGTTCTCTTTGCACTCCAATATTCGTTTGTTTCTCTGACATAACAAAATTCACACCCTTTGACTTTTTCGCCTTTGAGCATTTTCAAACGAGCTTCTTTAAATAATTGAGAGTTTACTTTATCGTTCTCGTTTACTGCACTGCTTTGATTGGCCCCGCATAGTTTTGTTTTACCCTTAGGTAAAAAAGTCATACTCATCCACGGATATACACAAAACGTATTGTTCATATGTATATTTAATTGGTTGATTTGTGTGTTATGATAAATTTGCTAAAGACTTGATTCTATCTAATTCAGTGTTGATCGTTTCTGCTTCTTCTTGATCTTCGTGTTTCATTATCTGAGATATTTCTCTTTCGTCTTTACTTGTTCTTAATTTTTTAAAGTTTTTAGCAAGATAATCCATTGCTTTTTTTGAATCTGTTGTTTTGAATGCTGATTTCTCGTCTTTGTCTAATACATCGTATACCATTTTACCAGACTCTGAATCTTTGTACATAGACACATATGGTTTGATGTCTTCAAATGTTACTTTTTCTCCAGCAAACATTTTTTGTTTCATACCTGGCAAACTCATTTGTTTGTCAGAAGGATCTTTGAACCCTTGCACTGCTTGTTTTAAACTTTGTTTAATTTCAGGTGTTAACGAATCGCTGTAAGTGCCTTTAGGTACAAGCATTTGCATAACATATTTTTTAATAATAGGTCTAGCATCTGCTCTTTCGCCTTCTTGGTCATATAAGTTTCCTAATTCATCGTACAATGAATCATCACCAAATCCCATTGAACTTAAAGTTTGTGTGGCATTCATTGCATCTGTTCCAACATCGATTGGATGTTGCATCATTGCTTTTAATTCTTCTATTTCGTCTTTGTCAGTTGGCAATCCCCAAGTTCCTTCGACAACTTTATTTGCCCAAGTTTCAAATGCATCTTCTTTTGCTTTACCTTGTCTATCTTTTTTAGGATTATAATTTGCCGGATCCATTCTAACTTCATCGGCATAAGACGGATCTGCTTTCATTTGTTTGTAATCGTCAATATATCTTTTTGCTAATTGTATTGCAATTTTTTTGTTCTTCATATAGTCAGCATCTGGTTTGAAGAATGGTTGTCCTTCTTGCTCTAAATTATCTGCAACTCTAGAAGCAAAGTTTGCCACTCTATCTTCTTCACCTGACTTGCTTAACATTCTTGACGCTATATCTGACATTATAGAACCTAACATTGTGTTCTTATCTTTGAATGTTGTAACTGATAACATCTTATCTGCAGAGTCATCTTTTCTTAAAACTAATTTATTATCTGGATTTGTTAAAAATGATTGAACAATAGCACCATGATCCACCGGTGGTTCAACTGGTGCATCTATAGGTTCATCACCCGGATCTAATTCATTTACAGGTTGTTCTTTTGACGCTTCTATTTCACTCATAATTTTATGAATTAACGGAAGTGCATCTTCAACTCTTGTATCTAAATTTTTTAATGTAAATTTTTCTTTATATGTGTTTGCAGTTTCGTCATCTAAAACAACATCGTCAGTTGTTTTAAAATTTTTAACTGCTTCATCGTAGTTTGCTTGTTTAGATAAACCTTTTACGTATGTTCTTAAATTTTCTAAACTTAATTTTGTTTGTTCTATAATATCACCTGCATTATCATTTAATTGATCTTTGTGTGAAACATATCTAGAAAAAGAATTTAATTTTGCAATATTTTCTGATGTCTTAATAATATGTTCTCCAAATTCATCGTGTGGTCTTCCACCGTTTGCAACGTGTCTTGTCATTGCTCTAGCACCTGCTAGGTGTGTTAGTGGATACTTGAATCTTTCACCATCTTCGTTTTCAATGTATAGTGATTGTATTTGTCTTGATCTTGCACCTGGCACAGTTTCGTCAACTTTGCCTGAGTGTCTAATTATTAATTTTGTTTTGTCTAGGTTTTCAAATGAACTTTTAGAAGTACCTGTAAGTCCTTCTTTAACTTCAATACCTGCTAGTTTAGTAATTCTGTTTAATTCTTCCGACATTCCATCAGTATTTACCGTTTTGTTCGTATCTGCAAGATTTTGATAATCCTGCTTCGTTAGGTTCGATTTAGTTATATCACGCACATCAAATCTTAGTTGATGCTGTACTGCAAAATCTTTAAGCTCTTTTAAAAATGCAAAAAACTCCTCTTTGCTGTCTTCATCAATTTTATCTGTTAATTGTCTATTGTAAAACACTTTCATGGACTCGTTATCAGCAATTGATATGCTCATTCTTCCAAATGTGTCAGCGTCTTCCTTAAATTCAAAGTCAAAAAATACTGCTTCTTTAGGATCAGCAATGGCCTCACCGCTACTGTTACCTATTGATATAGAACCAAACTTGGATCTAATTTTATTAAACAAGTCGTTTGATATTTTTGGATTCATATAGTGTATTTATTATATGCCTAGGTTTGCAAAGATCGGCATGGGTGCAGTAAATTCTGTTTCTCTGTTGGTCCATTTTTCAAATATTTTAGGGTCAAAATCGGCTAAAACTTTCATCATACGTGTCATTAGCAAACAACTCATCACTAAATCATCGTGTTGTCCTGGCTTTGCTTTGTACGATACACCTGTTGCAACAAAGTCTTTTAGTTCTGATATTAAAGGACTACTATTCAATACCATTTTACCGCTTTCTACTAATTCTTTAAATTTAGTACAAGCATCAATTTTATGTTTTGCAGTTGTATTAAATCCTCTTCTAAACTTTCTTCTGTGTCCTTTTCTTATTGGTTCAGATAAAAACATTCCGTGAATATTTTCCTCTCCAATATCCATTACTCTCATTAGTGCCGCTTCTCCAATTGTATTATTTTCCATTGAATAAAATATTTGAGGATTTGCACTTGCATCTTTTTCAACTATTGAGTCATTAATATATTTTGTAATTGATTGTAATATTTGAATTTGTTTATTCATAGGAGTCATGTTATGATACCATTCACCTATTTGTTCGAATGTAGGCAATTCAAATATCTGTATCGCGGCATAGTCTCCACCTGTACCCATAGCAGGATCTAAAGATACCATATAAGTCATATTAGGTCTCGGTCTTTTCCACCATCTAACTTGTCCCATTGATTCTATTGGATCTGCTCCTTCCATTTCTGCAAGTGTAATTGAATTGATTAGTGTTTCATCAAAGATTAAGAATTCACATTCGTGTTCCCTTCTAAATCTTTCTTCGCCTATTCTGGCTCTTTCTGCTTCTGCCCATTTTTCATCTCTGTCAGGGTGTTCGTTCCAGTGTGCCTTCATGGCATAAAAGCCATTTGTACCTATCACTTTATCGTTGCCGTAGTCATCAAATCTTTTGTTTGCTTCTTTCCAAATTAATGCAAACTGATCTTCATCACTGTTTGGTGTTGAAGTAATTAAACATTTACCTCCAGTTGACAAAGTAGGAGATAGTGAAGTCCAAAACTCTTTGGCTTTTTCTGGTGGTTGCACGAACGCAAACTCATCACAATATATCATTGTTAAGGACATACCTCGTCCTGTGTTTTCAGTTGTTGTGGTTGCCATAATTTTGGAACCGTTGTCAAATTCTATTGAGTTTCTGTTGTACTGTGTTACACCTGCTTTGATCCAACTAGGCAACATCTCATAAGCATAACGCACCCTCGACATAATGTCTGATGCTCCTGCGTATTTGTGTGCCGCGATTAGTATTTGTGAATCTGGTCTAAACATAGCATACCAAATAAGGTATCCTGATGCACAGGTTGTTTTTCCAGTTTGTCTAGGCAACATTGATATAGAAAATCTGTGTGAGTTGTATGCTTCGATTAATCTTTCTTGATAAGCAAAAGGTTTAAAAGGCATTTCTCCTTTAGTAGGATGTTGTATTTTCATAAATGTTTTCATAAAATACAACGGTCCATTTTTAGGATCCATACATTGTTCAAGTTGTAATACTTGTTCTTTTGTATATTTGTGTTTCTTATGCGCCTTCTTAATTTGATCGCTGTCTAAACTTACATATGCCATAGTAATGTATTTAATTGAATTTTTGTGGTAGTTTTATTCTTCTATATACATTATCAATACGAGTATAACTTTTTGGTATTATATTATCTTTCCATTCTTGCATATCAAATGTTTTAACACCGTTTGATAATATTTCGTTTAATCTTATGTCTTCGTGGAATTGTTTTTGCCATTTTTCATAAAATTTATTTTCTTTTAAAATAGTTTCTAAGTGTAACGTATTATTTTTATTTGATTGATTAAAAAAAATATTATTAAAGTCTTTATTAAAATGCTTTTTTATTGCTTCGTTTATTTTTTTAACAGAATAAATTTCTATTGTTGGACAAATACATTTTTCATTTGCGAGGTACCATAGTAAAGTAATATATCTGGTAAGATACAAAGAACTATGTTGAAATGATTTATTTCTTAAATTAGAACTTCCAAATCGCCAGTTTTTTATTATGTCGTTTGCAATATCTTTTAACTCATATCTATTTAAAATTTTGTGTTCTTTTATACCATTATGTACTTGTCCTATATGCATTTTAATTTCGTAATCTTGCAACACAGCAGACAGCCATCTTTCCCATGGGTCTTTCCAAACACACCATAAACTTTTTTGACTTTTACTAACAGTACTTTCTAAAAACTCTTTATTATCATTATAATATGTTGTTGGAAATTTTTTATTCCAGAATCTATATAAACTTGTTGTAGCAACTTTAGGAATACCAATCCACAAAGAATCATTCACTGACGCAAAGGAATTCCAAGCCATAAGTCTATTGTAACTCATATGCTGTATTTAAATTTAGTGGATATTATTTTGATTTTTCTTCTTTGTCTTTAACGGCTTTTTTCATTGGTTCTTTTTTATTGCCGTCTTTGTCCATATCTAAAAAGTCAGGTTTTGCTTTTTTGGCTTCTGTTTGATATGCTGATTTGAAGTTTTCGTATTGAGTTCTGAAACTATTTGCTAACTCTTCTTCAGTAATTTTATCTTCAACAGCAAGTGGATTATCTCCTGGATATTCTTTTCTCACTTGTTGTTTTTGTTTGTTAATGCCTCCTGATTGAACATTTAATAATTCATCAGTGTCTTGTGTTTTTTCATCTGGAGAATTTGCAAATTCTTCATCTGCTTTTTCTTCTTCTGGTGCAGTAACCATGTTTCTAAATTTTGCCATTTCGTCACCGCTTGTTTCGTCTCCACATACGTGTCCTGGCTCACCGTGTGCTGGTTTTTCTTCACCTGCTTCTGGTTCATCAGCACCAATCATAGCACTGTCAACAGGTTGTACACCTGCTAATTTTAAAATTTGCATCATCATACCTGCTTCTTCTGGAGAATCAGTAGATATTTGAATTGCTTCTTTTACAACTTCTTTGTCTTTGTTTTCCATAGTGTTTGTATTTACCTGCTCGAAGTCGCTATCTCTTAATGTATGCTCTTCGTCTCCAACTTTAAATTTGTCGCCTTTTTTCATACCTGCCGCTTTGGCTTGTTGTACTGCTTGAGCGAACATATTGCCTTCACCCATATCATCTTCGTCGTCTTCTGATCCGTTGATTGCATTGTAAAAACCTCTTAGGTCCTCACCATGCTTCTTTAAAAATTCTTCTCTTGATAATCTCTCTGCCTCACCGTGTAGATAATCTTTCATTCCACCTTCGTTTGTTTCGTCTTCAATTTTTGCTGGAGAGGTTGCCGTTGATGGCGTATAAGTTTTATGATCTTCTGGTCCTTTGTGTGCAGTTGCATCTGCGTGTGCTGAATCTTTTTCTTGTTTATACATTTTTGCATACTTAACGTGTTCGTCACCTTTAAGTTTATAAATGTTAATACCTTTAGATGCTAAAAAATCTTTGTAACTTGAAACTGAATACTCTTGAATTTTGTCTTCGTATTCTTTTACTGGTTCTTGATTAACTGCTGTTTCACTTTCTACAGCATTCGTATCTACGTCCTGTGGATTAGTTTGTTTTACTTGCTCAATTGCTTTTGCTACTTCTGGACTTTTAGTTGCAATTTCTTCTAACTTTTTTAATACGTCAATCATTTCCATGGCTTATTTCCTTTTTGGGTCTGGATGTGGATTAGTTGATTTACTTAAAGGACTCTCACTTGGTTTGTCCTCTTTCTCTTGAGTTTTTTGAACTTTGCTGTCGCTACCTTTTTCAATTTTATATCTTTCGTCTTTGTCTTTTAATAATTCTTTTAATAAACTCATGTTCGCTTTATCGCCAAACATTTCTTCTGGTTTTACATCACTTGCAGATCCCATTTCAATAGTGTTCAACATATTTTTGTATTCAGATTTTTTGTTCATATCTGCTTGATATTCTTCTGATGGTTCACCCGGTTTTTTAACAACAACCATTGCTGGAGATAATCTCATATAATCAGCAACATATTCTTTTAGTGCGTGAGCTGATACAGGATAGTTTGTAGTTAAATCAAATATGTTTACTTGAATGTTTTTTAATTGAGGGAAATCTAAAGGGTGTTCTTGTATTGGAGTTTTTTTACCTGCTGATAATTTTTTTATATCATATTTTTGTAATGCAGTTTCCATACGTGTTGCAAAATCGTCTGCTATGTCGCCTGCGATTTTGATTTTAAAATCGTATTCTTTTGCTGATTCGTTCAAATAATGCTTTAAATTGCTCATACTGTAACTATTTAGTCTATTTGTCGTCTTTCTTCAATAGTTTCTTCATTAATTCATTACGGTCAGATATCACAAAACCGTCGGATTCTTCCACTGTACCCACGTCGTCGTTGCCTGTTTTGTCTATTTTCATTTTCTTAAGTTGTAATTCTACCATTTTGAGCTTCTTATCTATTTTAGATCCTTTAGCATCTATGGCATTTCTTAACATTGTACTTGCTACCTCAAAAATACGTCCTGAATAACGTGAATCTACATTCATACCTAAATCCATTAGGTTTTTGTAACTTTCTTCTGCTTCCACAGCCAGTTTGTCTAACTCTAGATCTGACAATTCTCCCAATCCCTTTACTTGTGGTAAAGCGGCCGCAATTTTATCAAATTCTGCATAACTTTTTTCAAGATTTTTACGTGTTTCAGGATCAACATTTTTCATTACTTCTTTTGTTTGATCTCTATTGGCTTTTGCTTGTTCTTTTTTGTCTACTTCTTTGAATGCTTCTTTGACATTTGGTAAATTTAATATATCTTCTAATTTGTTTGTCATTTGTTTTATTTACGTGACCCATTATGGAATAATTGTTCTTCTGATACTACTCTAAATCTTATTTTTTGTTGTTTTGCATAAGCATTAGCGGCCTCCCATTTAGCATGATTGATAACCACTTGTTTTTGCTTCATAGGATTTCTTCCTGCACCTTCCATAGTAATTTGATTTTTAGGTTTCACTTCAATTAACTCTGCGTGTTTTCTTCCTGTTTTATCAACGTAAACAATAAAAAAATCCGGAACATATATTGTATATTTTCCTGTTATAGGATGTCTGTAAGGTATTCTTATAGACTCACTTGCCCACTTTGCCACGTTAGGATGTTCATCGCACAATCTCATAAATGCTTGTTCCCAACTTGACCTGTACATTGGGGTCTTTGTTCCTACATATTTTTCTTGATTTTTTAGGATGTATCTTCCTTTAGCAAACTTCATGTGCTATCCTACTATGTTACGTGATACAATATTTTTTACTTTTTTATCTGACCTAGTTCCTAATCTGCTTGATTTAAATCTGTTTGCGTTAAGGATCATTTGAGTTACTTCTGTTAGTTTAAGGTCGTCTGCTTTTCCTAATTTATCTAAAACTTCTTGAGTATTAATTTCATCTATTTTAGCCTGTTGACAAATTATAAATGCTAACTGCTCTGCAGGCATTCTTTCAAAACCTCTTTTTACAAAAAAAGCGATGGCGGCATCATACTCACCAACGTTAAAAGAAAACGGATCAACATAGTTGTCTTCAGTTAATTTAGTAATTGATTTTTTTAAACTATCTTGTGCCTTGCTTGGTAAATTTGAATATACATCTGCCATTATAAGTTAGCCTTTTCTGCCGCAATTGATACGTCTTGTGTTGATCTGTTTATCTTTATATAACCTTCGTTAACTAATTTTTTAATATTCGTGGATGCTTTAGATGTGTAAACAGTTTTAACAGAATTAGAAGAAGCATTATATTCGATATTACTTTCTGCGACTGTTAAACCTTTTCTAGATCCAATATCTTTATAGTACATACTTGCCGCTATTTCACTTTTTATAGTTGTATTAGATGATAACAAATTAAAACTTTCAGTTGCTGACAAATAATTTACTGTGTCAATAGAAGGAGAGTTGACTACATTTGAACTATTTTTTCCGTCAATCAATCCTTTTGATCCTGCTATTGTGGCACCGGCTAACGCAGTAGTAACAACTGCATTTCCTATTGAATAATCTCCAACTGGATTTGCTATTGTACCTGCTGACTCACCAACTTTTTTAATTTCGTCTTTTACTATTCCTTTTAATTCTTCTTTTACAGCACCTTTTTTATTTTTCATTCTCTTGGCTCTGTTGTAGGTGTTTATGCCTCCTAAAATTGCTCCAAGATAATTTTGATTTTTTCCTGCACGTATCACGGATCCAATGCCGTCTAGTATTCCACCTCTGCCAAATATAGAATCTGTACCTCTTCCAAGTGGATCTAAAGGAGAACGTTCGTGATCATAATGTAATGATGCAAATCCAGGAACACCGTCATTTTTAACAAGTCCTGAACCATACACAACACCCTCGTATAATATTTGCATAGTGTTTGACATAACTCCTTGACCATCTGCTTGGTCTAGATTATCGTGTGAGAAAGATCCAATTATAGGATTTATCAAACCAATAGATGTAAATGTTTGTTTGTGTAATACAAAAATTTCAATTCCTCTTATCATTGGTGCTTTTCTTTTTACTGCATTATCCATACCAAATTGTGTGTTCGTTAATTTGTCTGTTGGATCATACATGGTATCTTTATCTCTTGTTTTAAGATTCATATCGTGTACAAGAGGATCAGCGATCATATATTCATAATATTGTTTCCAAAATGCATTGACAGTATTTGCATAATCATCATGGAAAGTTACATTAATTGGTTCGTAACCAATTTTAGTACCAATGTAAGTTTTTTTATTGTATTGTATTTTTTCGTCAATATTAAAATTATATTTTGGCAAATCGATTGCCTTTACTAACATATTCAATTCTATTTTTTCGTTGTTTTGTAAAAAAGATGAACCCATACTCGGCGGTATTGAAGCATCATTAATATCAAACACCACGTGATATAAAAACTTATTTTTAGGTGCTAATCTAAAATTGTCATCAAGGTAAAGTCTAGAGGCGTGACGGAAATCTTTCATTCCTGGAAGTCCGTCAGTAAATCCTTGTAAAAAATTATTAATGCTCGGCATACTTTGTATTTATAGTCATAAAAAAAGCGCCTATAATGACGCTTTTTTTAATAGTTTTGAAGGAAATTATTATTGTCCACCACCAGTAGCAAGTGTACCTAATGTTCTTGTTACTGCTGATCCAATTCCAGTACCTTGCGGTGTTTGTATTGCGTTGTCATATCTGATGTTCAACGTAATACTTGCAGGTTCTGAAGTGTTGTATGCTAATGAGTTGTAGTTTACTGACTCAATGTATGCACCATATAATTCAAATGTTTCTAACACAGTCGGAGTTGATGATCCTTGACCACCATCTAAAATTTCAGTTCTAGCAGTAAATTTGTAATCTATACCAGATGCCGCCGATGCTTGTTCAAAGAAATCAAATTGTTTCTGAATTTGCTCACCAACTAATTTAGAAACTGCGTTGTTAACGTCATCTCTAATGTTAAGTGTGATAGGCTCCCAAGTGTGTTTACCTGCCATGTATACTCTTGAGTTGTATACGTCAAGTGTTACTTGGTCAAAAGATAAGTTAGGTCTTGAAACATCTATAACTTGTTTTGTTAATTCTGATCTTGGAGTTGATACACCAAAGTTTTCCAAAATTACTCTAAAACGATATTGTAATTTTGGCATTAACAAACCTTGTGACACTGCACTCTGGTCGTTTGCTAAAGGTACTGTAAATTTTGATAGTGTTGATATTGCCATGTGTTTCTCCTATTTATTCAAAAATTAGTTCCCTAATTTTGCTATTTCTCCTGTGTTTTTAATTCTTAATGGTATGTAAATAAATTCAACTGATTTAACTGGTTCAATTGCTATATCAACATACAATTCGTTTCTATCTATTCTAGTTGCAGTATTGTTTGTTTCATCACAAACAACTAAGAAGTCATATAAAGCTCTTTGACCTGCTAACTCTAATAAGAATGATTCAATTGCTCCTTTGATTTCATTTCTTGTCAAAGTATCATTTGGTTCAAAGATAAACGGTTTCGCTATGCTTTCTAATTGTGATCTTAGATATACTGTTAATCTAGAAACGTTAATTCTGTCAAGTGCTGATGTGTAACTTGATGCAACTTTTGTTAAGTTACCAAAGTTCATTATACCTGCTCCTGAGAAGAAAGTAATTGGATTTACTTTTGCTGTATGCATCGCATCTCTCATACCTTCTGTAACTGATATTGATTCAAACTCACCTGTACTTGCTTTAATGTATCCAACTGCTGTAGAGTTGTCAACAATACCTCTTCTTGTACCTGCTGGTGCAAACCAAGGGAAAGCAACGTTATCGTTATTTGCTAATACTCTCATCATCATATGTGATGGTGGTACAACAATTGAGTTTCCTGTGTTATCAGTTGATTTTCCTGATGGATAAAATACTCCTAAGTATTCTGAATTTGAAACTAAACCATCTTCACCGTTGTCATCTGCTGACGCAGTGTTGTTAGACCAGTTAGAAACTGCTGTTGCGTTTCCGTCTAATCTAAATGGAGTGTCTCCTACAACAAAAGATGTGTAGTTTCTGTCAGCATTTAAGTTCAACATATTTGCTATTGCTTCTGGATATCCAGGAGTAGCAATTACGTTAAAGCCTCTTTGGTCTTCTCTGATTGCTTGGTTAGTATCAATCTCAGATTTGATCTGTGCTGTAATAACTTTTCTTTGTGCTTTTCTTCCAAAAGTACCAGAACCGTCTGCGTTGTTAGCCGATTTAGTTACCCATCTGTCTGCATAGTAAGATGATACTGATTCGTTGTTGTATCTCAAGTTACCTAAACCTGTAGATCCTGAACCTGGGTATTTTGTAGTTGAAACGTAAGTGTTTTTGTATTCTTTAACATTGTAACCACTTCTTCTAGTGTTCCATAATAAAATTGATTTAGGATATAACGCTGGATTTGGTGCATCTGGGTCTAAGAAAGAATCACTTAATAAATCTTTAATAGAACTTGGTGTACCTGCTCCGCCTGTTCCTGCTGAATCAAATCTATCAGCCGCTGTGTGGTATCTTGCATCTGCAAAAACTACACCATTTTCTGTAGTTTGGTCTGCGTTGTCAACTAATTCCCAAGCCGCACCAGTTGTTGTAACTGCTACACCTGAAGTTGAATTTGATATTGTTGCAGATGTGTTATATTTGTAAAGTTTTGGAAAGTTTTCTAAATCACTTGTATCAATCCATAAGTCTTCGTCAACAAGTGCTGAACCATCTGATTGTGTAGTTGGTGCACTTGCAGAAAATTGAGGACCATTTGGATCAGTTGATCCGTAAACTTCTACGTAACCTTTCCAAGTAGTTCCGTTGTGAACCATTATGTCTGCTTCTAAATTAGTATTGTACCATAATGTTCCGTTTGCCGCTTCATTTGAAGGAGTTGTAGTTGAAGCACTGTAAGATAATCTCTTCCAGTTCGTTGCTACAACGGCATTGTTTGCTGATGAGTCCATTGCCTCACCAGTTGGAGCATCATACAAGTTATCAATTAATGTGCTTGAGTTTGCTGTGTATGTTCCATAAGAGTGAGCTGTTGAGTTGCTAAATCCTGCATCTGCTAAAGGTGTACCTGATGTGTCAACCATTCTAAAGTCGCCACCAAGTTTGTGTGTCATTTTAATTGCACCTGCATATACACCTGAAGTGATTACTTCTGCTGTAACGTTTGTTAAGCCTGCACCATTAACTGCCGCAACAAAGTCTTCGTTGTCAGCCGCTGTTGATCCATCTAAACTTTTTACAGTTACAGTTTTTGCACTTGCTAGTGTACTTGAATTTTTAACACTTTCTTGAATGCTAAATGTTTCATTGTGTGTGAATGATGGGAAAGTGCTTTTAGATGAAACAACTGTTGTTCCACCTTCATATCTAAATATTTGGAAGTCACCAACATTTGGAGTTGCATCTAAACCACCTTGTTCTGTTACATTGTATTGTGCGTATAAAGTTCCAACTGATATTGAAGTTCCACCTGTAGTATCTAAATTGTAAATTGCTGAATGATTGTTAGCATACATATTAGATGATACAGCACTGAAACTTGCTGTTGAAGAACTATACAATTTAATTTTAATATCTGTTCCTGAGTTTGGACTTGTTGTTTTAAACCAAACTGAACCATTTGGTCTTGGAGTTGTATCCGCTGATTTCCATTCAGGTCTTGATGTGTGCGGTGATTGTAAAAACTTCGGTGCCGCATATGTACCAGCAGTTAATCCTGCGTCAGTCATCAATGTTCCAGATGCGTTAGCAATAGTGATTTTACCATCAACTGTTGAACCATCTGATGCAGATGTTCCATCTGAATAAATTTCTAAGAAACCTGTTGTTGAATCAATTGCCGCTGTTATACCTGTAATTGATGCCGCATTAATTCTTGCCGCAACGTTTGTTAAAGTTGTTGCTGACGATGATACACTTGTACCGTTGATTGTAATAGAATGACCTGATGTTACACTTGTTCCACTATTTGTTTTTGAACTTGTAATAGTTGGATGTGAAATTTGCCATGCAGTTGATCCTAAATGTACCCAAGCATTTGCGTCATTTTTAAAGTAAATTTTATTTGTTACGTGAGTTGTGTTAATAGCATAATCACCAATGTTACCTACTGATTGTTTAGGTGCTCCTGTTGAAACATTTCCAGCCAATGAACTTACACTTGTAATTAAAGTTGGAGTTTTAGTTGTAAATGCTTGATCAGTTGATGACCATTCAAATATACCAAATTTAGAACTTGCGAGATCTAGCCAATATGTTCCGTCAGTTGGATTTGAAGTAGGTGCTATTGCACTACCAGTTAAATTTGAAATGTCTAAGTTTGATCTTAGAACGTATGCTCTGTTTGCCACTCCTAAGAAAGAGTATGCCGCTTGTAATCCATACTCATTTAGTTCGTAACCATTTAATGGATTTCCAGATGCATCTGTGTAGAATTTTGGATCACCAAAAGTCTCTGTTAATTCTCTTTGTGATGTTACGAGGTATACTGTACCTGCGTTTGTTGATTGTGTTCCAACAGCAGTAGTTGTGCCTGATCCGGCTTTCTTATCTTCTGCTGAAGTTACTATGAATAAAGGTGTAGTACCTGCGTCCGCCGGTACGTAAAAACTTTCATCTATTACTGAAACGTCTACTCCTGGACTAGTTAATGTTGCCATATTGTTTAATCTCCTCGCAAATTCACATTAATATTAATGTTATACGTTATTTAGTAGTGATTGCTGTTTTTATGACAAAATTAACCTAATTTTGGTACCTATATAGGCGACGTTAAATACGATTACTATGGATATTGGAACTAGACCGTTGTGTGTTAAATGCAAGGAAAAGCCAAGAGCTTATGCTTATAAAAAAGGCAAAAAAATATACTGGCGTAAGCAGTGCGATACTTGTATTAGAAAAGCAAAAAATCTTAGGATAGGTGGTGTAACTCCGCTACAAAGATCTGGTTATGTTAAAAAGAAAAGATGTGAATTATGCAGTTTTAAAGCAATAGAACATATCCAACTAGATGTTATTTTTATAGACGGAAATAAGAATAATGTTAATGAAGTAAATTTAAAAACTGTGTGTGCTAATTGCCAACGACTAGCAAGTGTTAGGAAACTGCGTTGGAAAGTTGGGGATCTTGAAGCCGATGTATAAAACTATCGACCTTCTCATTTAGTTCTTCTAAACTTCCGTTATTTTCAATGATATAATCAAACTCGGATTTTGCCCACATATATTCTGAAGAATGTATACCTTTAGGTTCTATATTGCCCTCAACATAACTTGTAAACCAATCCGGATCTTTAAATCTTTTTACTAGTAAAATTACTCCACCACATTCTTTTATTCTTTTAATTTCATTAGGAAATCTTGTATCAGATATAACAGTATTTTCACCTTTGTATCTACCTATGCAACTGTCAACCCATATGCCGTCATACATTTGCCCACGCATAACTTCTGTGCCAAATTGTTGTAATATTGATCTTGGTGAAACTTCTCTGCCAAAACGTTCGCTCCAAAACTTGTCAGGTTGTTCACGCCAATGTCTGCTGGATTGTCCTCTGCCTTCTAGAAGATCTCTATCCCAATTAAACATTGATGCTACTGCATCTTTTAAACTTTTTGCAAAAGAATCTCTTTTATAACTGTGTTCATTAACCAGTCTTTCTGCGACTGTGTCTTTTCCTGAACCTATTAATCCACAAATACCTATAAGCATTTATAGATTATACTACTTTATGATACGTTTTGCAATCTCTGTTTTTGCGTCTGAAACTTGATTTAATATTTGTTTCTGTAGATTAGGATTATTTTTTGCTTTATTAACATCTGACTCTAGTTGATTTACCAATTGATTTAGTTCGTTGTAGTTTAACTTACTAACACCTTTTTTCTTTCCGTCAGATTGTACTTGTACTGTTACTCTTGCCATGGTAATATTATTTAAAAATTTTAGGTAATGAATTAACCTATCACAAAACTATGTGGTGTGCCGCCTTCAGAGAAATTATTAACTTCTTGATCTAGTCTTTCAATTTCTGCTGTACCTTCATTTTTTAGTGCATCACCGTTCAGTGTTGTACCACCTTGTGGTCCAGCGATTGTTTGGAATTTGGATCTTGCTTGTCCTAGCATAACTTTACAAACTGCAAGAGTATAATCTCTTATCCAAGGTTTAGAATAGATGTCTTTGAACAATGTTATGTCAGGTCTGTAATTATCAGTATGTAACAAAATAGATTCGTTGTCTGCTCTTGGTCTTTGTGTAATTGTTAAAGTTTTTGTTGCTACATCAAAATGGAACTGTATAAACGAACCAAACATTTTTCCAACTAACTCTTGATAAGATGCAAAAGCATAGTAAGTGGCTAGTCCACCCGTTGCTCCTGCTCTTAACAAGTAAGTGTTAGTGTATGCAAGATTGAACGGTTCAAAAAGTGTACCACCTTGGCCACCTTCTGTACGAGAGCCTACCGTTCTTCTGTGTAATCTTCTCACGTTAATAATCTCATCCGGAAGAATATATTTGTTCTGGTCTTTTTTCAGTGTTAAAAAAGCATAAGATTCTTCCACAGCATTCGACGATCTTTGTCTATATCTGTTAATGGCTCGATCTAACGCAGTTTGGTAATGTTTTGGGTCTAATTCAACGTCAATCATACCCTCACCTAGGTTATTTTTAACGTAATCGAATATATCTTGTTGTCCTGTTTGTAGTTCTGACATACTCATATTTATAAGTTCTTGTAGTATCTATAAATATGTGTGTATGCCAAGATTATCTATTTTTAAACCGGAAAAAGGAAACGATTACAAGTTTTTTGATCGCAACATAAATGAGATGTTTCAAGTGGGTGGAACAGACCTAAATTTTCACAAGTATTTAGGACCGTATGACCAAGGAGAAACTAACAAAGATGGTCCAGCATCACCAACACAGCCAAACTATACCGATAACAAAGTTAATGAATTAACAATACAAGATTTATTATTTTTAGAGAACAGAGATAGAAAATATTCATCAGATATCTATTCAGTTAGAGGCATATACAACGTTCAAGATATAGATTTTAACCTATCACAATTTGGTATGTTTTTACAGAACGATACAATTTTTGTTACTGTGCATTTAAATGATGTAGTTGAAAGAATAGGTAGAAAACCTATGTCAGGAGATGTATTAGAATTCCCTCATATGAAAGAGGATTATTCATTAGATGAGACCATACCAATTGCACTAAAAAGATACTATGTAATTGAAGATGTAAACAGAGCCGCAGAAGGATTTTCACAAACTTGGTGGCCACATCTATTAAGATTAAAATGTAAAACTTTAGTAGACTCGCAAGAATTCAGAGACATTGTTGGAGATGCAACAACAGAAGGTTCACTTGCAAGTTATATGAGTTCGTTTAACAAAGAAAAAGAAATTAATGATTCAATAGTTAATCAAGCAGAAGCAGATGCACCTAAATCAGGATTTAATTTTAAACAATATTATGTAACACCAATAGATGAACGAGGTAATGTTAGAACTGATAATGTCAATTCTACTGAAAGAATAGCAACTAACAAGCCAATAAATGCAACAATAGATACACCGGCAAGTTCAACTTATGGATTTTACTACGATGGAGACGGCCAGGCACCTAATGGATACCCTTCAGGTTTTGGAACTTCGTTTCCTACATCAAATGTTAACAATGGAGATTATTGGTTGAGAACTGACTTTTTACCAAATAGATTATTCCGTTATGATGGTACCAGATGGGTTAAGGTTGAAGATTCTATAAGGTTAACTACAACTAACGACGACACAAGAAAGAATTGGAAAACTAAATTTGTTAATGCATCAGGATCTACTACTATCAACGGTTTAACTGTTGAACAGAGACAAAGTTTGACTGACGCATTAAAACCAAAGGCTGACAATTAATGCTACACTTTTACGAAGGTCAAATACGAAAATTTGTCACTCAATTTATTAGAGTATTGAGTAATTTTTCTGTGGAAACAGGAAAAGCAAAAGATGGACAAATTAATTTAAGACAAGTACCTGTAATTTACGGAGATATGACCAGACAGGTAGCAAACATTATTAAAAATAATTCAGAAAACTTTTTACAATCTGCACCAAGAATTGCCGCATATGTTTCTGGCTTAGAATACGACAGAGAAAGAATGCAGAATCCTTACCATATTGAGAAACAACATTTAAAAGAAAGACACTACGACGAAACTACTAAACAGTATACAAATAAATTAGGTGCAGGTTATACAGTTGAAAAAGTTATGCCTTCTCCGTTTAGATTGAATGTAACAGCAGATATTTTTTCTACAAATACTGATATGAAATTACAAATTATGGAGCAAATTTTATATCTATTCAATCCAGACTTTGAGATACAAAAATCAGACAACTACATTGATTGGACAAGTTTAAGTTATATCGAATTAACTGGAGTAACATTCAGTTCAAGAACGATTCCAGTTGGTGCTGATACAGAAATAGATGTTGCTACATTGACTTTTTCAATGCCGATATGGTTATCTCCACCGGTCAAAGTTTCTAAATTGGGTGTAATACAAAAAATTATTATGAGTATCTATGACGATTCAGGCACAGGTGCTATGAACAAAGGATTAATAGACGGAACACTGATATCGAGAAGTTATATCACACCGCAACAATACAACATTTTATTAATGGGTAATCAATTGAGACTGTTAGGATCAACAGGATTAAAAGATAGTACATCAGCAGGCCCAGGATATTATTCAGGTACTACAAACAAAACAAATTTAGATCCTTTTGAAACATTTGGTCCACCATTAAATTGGAACATTTTACTTGCACAATATGGCCAAATCACAAATGGAACATCGCAAATTAAATTACAACAAGAAAATGGAAATGAAGTAGTTGGTACAATCTCTACATCAACATTAGATGAAACTATTTTACTTTTTAATATTGATTCTGATACAATTCCTGGTAATACATTAACATCAGTAAACAAAATTGTTAATCCTTTAACATTTAATCCTGGCACAGTTGCAAATGGTACAAGATATTTGATAATTGACGAACTAGGAGATTCAACAACATCTTGGGGTGATATAGAGGCAAGTGTAAATGATATTATTCAATACAACTCAAGCACATCAAAATGGTCTGTTGTGTTTGATGCATCAAATCCTGATTCTACACAACACTATGTAACCAATTTAAACACAGGAATTCAATACAAATGGAATGGTGTTGAATGGTTAAAATCATACGAAGGCGTTTACATAGCCGGTAAATGGACTATGGTATTAGATGGCGGTAGTTCACAATACGATCCAAGCACAGACGTTAATAATCCATAGACTTAAAAAAATAATATTGTTATAATAAATTATGTCAAATAGTATAATATGTTCTGGTGCATTATTTTACGCAACAAGCACGAAAAGATTTTTATTTTTACAAAGAACAGACAGTAAAACCAAAGGTGCTTGGGGATTGGTCGGCGGAATGACCAAATACAATGAATCAGCATTTGACGGTTTAAAAAGAGAAGTAGAGGAAGAAGTTGGTAAAACTCCATCATTCAAGAAAGTAATTCCTTTAGAATTGTTTACATCAAACGATCAAAAGTTTAAATTTAATACCTATCTAATTGCTATTGAAAATGAATTTCTTCCAAAACTAAACGGAGAACATTCGGGATATTGTTGGTGTGCTTTTGAATGTTGGCCAAAAAACTTACACGCCGGACTAAAAAATACTCTTAATAATAAATCAATTAGAGGTAAGTTACAGACTGTTTTAGATTTAATTGTTTAACCAGCACTAATTTTTACAGTACCAGAATCGTTCCAAAGTTGACCCGCATTGTTGGGATCACTTGTAGGCAAGTCAGTTGCCATTACTTTACCTGATTCGTTAACCATTACAGTACCACTTTGATCAGGAAATACAATATCTCTTCTTGCCGTTGCGGCAGTTCCGTATAATCTTGTTTTTTTATATCCTGTTGTTTGTAACATTAACGGTTTGTCTACATGAACAAGTACTCCATCGTTTTGTACAACCAACATTGACTTATGTTGTCCACCAACTCTTATCGTAAATGTTAAGTTAGAATCGTCTGTGCCTTTTCTTGCGTCTTTAATTACTGAATGAATACTTGCATATCTGATTTGCTCACCGTCATCATTCATGCCTTTCCATTGTATTTTTCCTATTTGATCACCTTGTGCTGGACTGGTAGAATCTCTATGAAACGTCATATGAGGACCAGCGGCAGAAGTGTCTGCTTTAGTGATCATCAATATATTATTTTCACTAGTTGATGTATTTTTTACAACAAGTTTTTCTAATACTTGTTTTTTGTGAAAGTCACTATCTTTATCCGTTACCGGTTTACCGGTAGAATCGTCGTCTTCAACTTTCATCAAACTATATCGCTTTGGCATTATTCCTCCTTAATGTATTTTTTACCTGTTAATTGTTCAAGATCTTTAATCATCTCTTCCATATCAATTCTCACAACTTTACCTGTTTTTGTATTTTTTGAGAAGTATTCCCAATTTCCTTTTTCGTTGTGTGGTGAAAGTTTTGTAACGTTTCCTGCTTCGTCTTGCACAAATACTTCAGCACTTGATGAATCATCTTTGGCGTATATGTGTGCAAAGTTGGCAGTTGTTGATGGATCACTAGCCAATACACCTAGTTCTACGTGACCTGATACTCTTAAATTTGTGTCATTTAATAATTGTAATGAGTCTGATCTAAATCTTCCTGATATGTTTTGCGATCCATTCTTCATGAATGCAAACTCTAATATTCCGTCCTCAGATCCATCTGATGCATCTAGTATCTTACCTGATATTTTTGCGTAGTTTACTTCCTGATCGTTGTCATTCTCACCTTTGAATTTGATCTGTCCTAGATAGTCTGCATCTGCCGGACTTGAACTGTTTCTTTTTAGCGATATTACCGGTCCTGCTGAACTTGAATCTTCTGTTGTAGTAACTAATAAAGCGTCATCCGTTGATGTGTTTGTGATTGATGCACCTGTAGTTGTTGTTTCAAAAACAGTTGTGCCATAATGTTTTAATTTAACTGCACCAGTTGAACCATCTGCTACAACATACTCAGTTATTCCACCACTGCCGTCATCTGTCGAAATTACAACATCCTTGTCATTGGCATAAGTTCTGATGTTAATATCACCTGTTGTTTCGTTGACATTAAGATTAGTACCCGTGTGTTTTATATTTGCATCTGCATCTGAACCAAGTCTTATCTCAACACTGTCATTAAATGTGTAGTGTCCTGTAATTGTTGGTGTGCTAGACTCTGTTAATACGTCTGTACCTGGACTCGAAACTTCTCTTTTTAAATTTATTCTATATGCATTTACAGTAGTTGATCCACCACTTGATGAAGCGGCACTCAACGTTACAATATCACCTGATAGTGCGGCTGTAAATGTTAATTGGTCTGTGCCTTTAGTTGAAAGTGTTGGACCTGTAGAAACGTATGCGTCTGTGCCATCACTTACAACCGAAACTTCTGATATACTACTTTCGTCTTCTGAACTGTTGTGTGCTACAACATAATAAAAGGCACCGTGTGCATTGGATAAATTGAATGTGTCGAGTGATGTAGAACTAGATGAAACTGTTGTGGCACCTATCTTTTTGTAGTTGATTCCTGTTGTTTGATTCTCTGAATCAGTCAACAATATTCTGTGCATTTTAACATTTAAATTTGCTCTAGCACCTGTACCTCTTAACCTAACGTCATTGCCACTTATGTCTGTTGACAGTGTTATAAGAGATGTTGAACCTGTTCTTGTTGAGTTGTAAGAAACAATTTTAGATGCATTGCCGTTGTGTACGACCATACATTCTATTGCTTCTAATTCATTGTCTGTTGTGTCATTTACTGAAATAAAATATTTTGCTCCTCTGTGAGATGCGTGTGTAAAAGTATCTAAATTTTCGATAGCAGAGTCAACATCTGCATTTATGATAACTTTAGTGTTACCACTTGTAGCGGCCGAACTGTTATCACCTAAACTTATTTTGTATGCAGACAAACTGTTTACATTTGCGTTACCTGTTGCTTGTAGGCTCAGTGTTCCTGTTGATATTGCGGCATCAAATGATTGTCCTGCTGTTGAATCTGATCTTGTAACACTCGATGTTGAAACAAAAGGTGTTGTGTTGTTGTGGACTGTTAATATCTTTTGTGTTGCGATCTGACCATTTACTTCGTCTCTTGACACAACATAATACAAGCAAGAATCAAAATTTCCTGTTGCGTATGAGTCGAATGTTGTTGCAGTAGTTCTTATTCCTGTTTTATTCAATATTTGTATTGTAGTATCGTCTGAAATTTCTGTGTCTATTGTGTTGTTAACAAAACTTAAAGTACCAGAACCGTCAGTTCCTAAAACTTGATTAGCATTTCCGTCTGATGTTGGTAATGTGTATGCACCATAAAGAGAAACTTTTCCACTACCGTTTGCTGATAGTTCTAAATTTGAATTTGATGTTGTAGTTTTTATTTCATTTCCTGCTATTGAAATGTCTGCTGAACCATCTTTGTCTGCCCAAGTAACAGTTCCAGAACCATCTGTTGTAAGTTGCTGTCCTGCTGACCCATCAGATGTAGGAAGAGTGTAAGCATTATTGACGTTAATGCCTGATCCTCTAATTGTTCCGTTTACGTGAAATGTTGTTGCTGGTTCTGAAGTACCAAT
>Ga0209404_10000612_pt1 | contig 27584 bp, 16 predicted proteins | sample TroAtlMetagenome_2_FD_187447 | JGI IMG/M metagenome (GOLD analysis project Ga0209404, IMG submission 187447) | Marine eukaryotic phytoplankton communities from Atlantic Ocean - Tropical Atlantic ANT8 Metagenome (SPAdes) (version 2) | ecosystem: Environmental > Aquatic > Marine > Oceanic...
TCCAGTAGGTGCCCGTCGATTGCTTTTCCAGAAATCATTTCCCCTAGAACTCCATCGTTTATTCTACTGGCCATGATTTTGGCCAGTCTCGCAATTTTTTCTTTGTTGGAATCGGGGGGAAGATACTCCTGAAAGACTGTTTCGTGTATCTCATCATCATGAATTCGATTGGGGCGAGGAATTGTCCACGAGTTTAGCAGTGGTGTGCTTGGGCCATCTTGTCCTGGTCCTGGGTTTCCGATTCCTATTTCCAAGATTCTATGGAAAATCGTTCCGAAGACTGCTTTGTTGAATTTGTTTTGTTCCTCTCCAATTCTTGTTGATCCTTGGTTTGCTGAAATTGCCTGGGATGTCATGCCTCCTCTTGTCTCCAACCAATGACGGCGGGAGCAATCTTGGAAATCGGTTAGGTTGCTTGGGCTGACCCTTACTCTCACTGATGTATCTTTTCGGATGGTATTTTTCTCGGATTCATTTGAACTGTGGCTTGAAAAATCACTGGCATTATTGATTCTAGTCTTGGTGGTGATGACTTGTTTATCCCATTCTACAACTTCGGAAAAACAGTCTGGATGATGGAAAATTGCCATCCCCAATTCTCCCGATGAGCCCAGGAAAGCATCCTCGATGAGCATTCCTGGTTCAAGCAACACTTCGTTGGAACCCTCATGAGGGGGGATCCAGGGGGATTTTGTTTCCGATCTGCTAGCAGAACCCATGGCTAGGGACCTGAGCCACATCTGTCCAAGTTGAGGTGTGGCCTCGTAATAGTTGTCTTTCGCTGTGATCCAGGGGATTCTCGTAGAGAGTGTGTTTAGTCCCTTTTCAGTGTGTGTTGCTCCGGAAGAGCCGACGATGATTAGCTTCTCCTCCGCCCTAGTTGCCCCGACATACAGCAGTCTCCTCGCCTCTGCAATCTTTCTGGAAATGTGAAGCATTGCTGCATGGGACCAAATGGCTGAATTTGGAGACCCTTGTGATGGCCAGGGGTTTGGTTTGCCTGCGAATATCTCCGGGGTTACAATTAGTCTGTTCAAATTTTCATTTGACATATTGGTTTGTCTCTTCGAGAACAAATCTGCGAGTACTACCACCTTAGCCTCGAGCCCCTTTGCACTGTGAATTGTCATCATCCTCACTGAGTCTCCTGCTGGGATGGATTTGGTTTCCAGTTTTTCTGGGTCGCTTTCCATTATTTCCCTGACACTGTCTGCAATGACGATAGGATCTCCTCCGGCCTCTGATGATATCTCACGAACAACGTCGACAAACTGGTCGGCCTCCTGACGTGATGAGTCGTCAGGAAATGCGGTAAGCAAGTCTGAGAACTCCAGGGTTTCCTCCAAAATGTCGATGATTCTAGATTGATTGGCTAGACTGCACCATCTTTCCAGCAATGACCGCTGTCTGGGGTTGGTGGAGAAACTGGTCAGCCTGTGGAGTAGGTCTTCGCCATCTTCTACCTCTCTTGAGAAAGCCTGAATGTTTTCGTCATTCATGCCTATCATAGGGGAACGAGAGACCCAGGTTGCGTAGTGAATTGAGGTTGGATGGGCAACTAGTTGAAGGAGTCCGTTCAGTGCATGGACGATTGGACGCTCTAGCAATCCCCCTTCTTTATCCAACTGTACGGGGATTTCGAGGTTTCGTAGCTGTCTGACTATGGCCTCCCTGATTCTCGGTCTGGTAGGCAGTAGAATCATGATGTCTTTGGGTTCGATTGGATCCTCTGGATCCAATCGTTTCCATCCTTCTTCTGAGATAATCCGAGCTGGCGACCCGTCGATTAGGCTTCTAATTCGGAGTGCGATTAGCATTGCCTGCCTCTCCAACTGATCTCTCTTCGAAGATCCGAAGGGGTCTATCGGTTCATCGAGATTGATACTGGGGTTACCCTCTACTTCGGAATTAACAGGGCAAATCCATTCAATTGATCCCCTCGAGTTGAGCTTGTCATCGCAAGGAGATAGTGGTTGACTATTGGCATAGTAGTTTGCACCGGGGATGTCATTGTATTTGCTCGAGAAGACGTCCGTCCACCATTCATTCATCGCTCTAATCATTCCACCGCTGGTACGGTAATTCACACGAAGTGTAATCAGGCCCCTCTTCCGATTTTTCACTTCATTGGCGTGCACCACTGTGGCTATGTTGCCGATCTCAGGTGCATCGAATGGAATCCATTTCGCCAAATGTCGGCCTGCGTCAGCGGTATATTCAGATCCTTTAGTTATGGAAAGTGGGGAGGCGTTTCGTGGATTCCTGCTTTCCGATTCCTTCCTCAAGGCTGGTTTGCGTGTTAATTCCCTCACTGTCGAGAACTCGTGATCATTGATTGCCATCAAAGTGTTGGCGAAGTCTCTGAATCCGGATACCTCAGCCTGACGAAATGAGTAGATGCTCTGTTTTACATCTCCAACATAGCACACAGTGGGTTGCCATGGGGTTTCTGGAGGTGGTTTCTCACCCTCGTTTGTCTCTCTTTCCCCCCATAGCCTAGATAGTATTCTCCACTGGAGTGGCGAGTTGTCCTGCGCCTCATCGATAATGAATGCCCTGTACCTTCTACGAATGCTTTTCAGAATAGAGAATCGCTCTTCCAGATCTCTTCTGACTGCAGCAATTCCGTTGTAATATTCATCTGACTTTTCTGAATTGGACTCGATTTCTGAGATGATGCTCAATGCCAAATGTATGTGATCATCCCTCCATGCTTCGTCTTCCAACGAGTCGAGTGCTTTCTGCACAGAATCTGGATAGAAGGATCTGCATGCTTCCGGGCAATTTGCTAGTAGCAAATCTTCAGCAAATCTCCGGATGTCGTCAAAGTCGTGTGACTCCTGTTTTTCCTTAATATTGTCAATTATGCCCTTAAATCCTAATTGTAATAGGTATAGGTCCTGTAAATTTGAGGCCTCTGCATCCATGGAGTAATGGAAGTTGGATGGGTCAGAGTCTAGTCTTTCTGGGATGGGCATGGGCAATGGTTCGGAAGCTCGGCGCCAGTCTTCTGGTGCCTGTAGCGGTATGCTATCGCTGAGGAAAAGTGACAATCTGACAAAATGGAGTACGAATGAGTTTTGAGGGCCGTTCCATAGGTGAGTTAATCGCCCTTTGAGATCAATGAATTTTTCCTGGTATGCTTTCTTGGAAGATTTGTCTGAAATCTGAGATGGCCTCTTGATTCCTGCCTCCCAAGAGTCAACGGGAAAGTGGTTATGGGGGAAAAAGGTCATTCCCTTTTTTTCAAATAGTGATGGTTGGGTAACTGAGCAGTCAAGTACTTGCGAAAGCCAGATTAGGGTCTCCCAAGTGTCTTTTGGGGGGCCGCTCGCATTCAATGAGTCCAAGCAAGCTACCCTAGTGTCGGATCCCCATCCCTTCCCCTTTTTTAGCTCCAGAAGACTCAGATTTTCCTTTATCAGTTCACATATCTCTCCAATCGAATGATGAACATTCCTTGCGTGTTCATGTATCGTTTCTTCTTCGATAGTTTCAAGCAACATTCGACGAATTAACGCTGGCTGAACTATTCCGTTTTCGTCCATTATCTTCCTTGAGGCTTCGTCCAGGAAGATTGAGTTTGCAGCTAGGGAGCTTAGGACCTTTTTTGCGAACCAGTGAGTTGAGTATTGGATTGAGAGCCTGTCTCTGGCCTCTATTACCTGAGTGGCTATTTTTCCTGGAATTCCTGCATCTACAGCATCCCCAATCCTAGAGGTGGAGCTAGAAAGCCTCCACATCGTCTTCATCGCTTGCTCTGTAATTAGAATCCGTCCCGTATCCGATATATTCCCCCTGCTCAGCGCGTTCCCGAGTTTCCACTTGTAAGGGGCGGTCAATCTATTCAGGAACGAGTCTATTGTACCAATAGGAGCATCATCAAGGAGAGTTAGTATCTGTTCTACGAAGCCCGAGTGACTAATCCTAGGGTCGGTCCTGACTTCCTCGCCTATTCCCTTTGAGCCGGGCCTCAAGGACAAAATCTTCGATCTTAATCTATCCTTCATCTCGTCTGATGCTTTGTTTGTGAAGGTGATAAGAACGACTTCCCCGGGGAGGAGGCCCCCCCACTCTCGTAAATCCGCTCTTTCTATTGGAGCTGCGGAAAGCATCCCTCCAGTTAGCCCGCTAGGCCTCTCGGGGACTGGGAGGATTCTGGTAGCTCTTTGATCGTCTGTTAGGTAGTGTTCAATCACTCTTTCAATAATGGTGCTGGTTTTTCCCGTTCCAGCTCCGGCATCGATTACTATGTGTGAATCGAGATTCAGCGCAAGAGTCTGAGCAGTGTTTAGTCTCATACTCTTTTCACCTCAACCCTCGCATCGCATGCGTTGCTAACCTTGCAGAATCTACATGAGGACTCTGAGGGCGTAGGGACGACATAACCAGAAGAAGCCATATCAGCGGCTCTGGAAGCTGTAAGCAGCCGTTGGGAAAGCCAGGCCCTGAAGGGATCACTACTGGGGGAGGAGTCCTCATTTGGGAATCTGTACATCTCGGAGGAAAGACGGGTGGATTCCCCGACCTTTGTCGGTGATTTGTTAGTAAAAAGAGTGGATCTCTCGATAAAATGACGCGTATTGTGCCCGATTACGGAAATTCCAGCTGCAACCACCAAATCTCCTGGGTGGCTCAATTCCCAGGAGCGTGCATAAATTGCGAGCTGGATTTCCTCAAGGAGTGCGGTCTTGTGCCTCTCCTTGGGTTCTTTGGTGTCGGAGCTCTTTAGATCACGTATTGCGACTAGCCTCCTTGGCCTCCAATTTGATCCATTAATCATGAGAGGTGCGACGGAATCGTTACCTTCTGGATCTTGCCACTTTCCAGGATATTTGTCAAATGGTAGTAAATCGACCCGATCGATAAACCCATGAGTTTTGAATGGAGGTATCACTTCACCATGATAAAACCAATCTGGGAGTGAGATTTCCACCCCTCCTTGGGTTTTTTCTCCGATGCTCCATTCCAGGCATATTGGTGCTGAGTCACCGATTGCCATTTCTGATCTTACTAATTCTCCTACTCTTCCTGAGGCAGTTACCGGTGTCGGATTAGCAAGCCAGCCATTCCACTCGTCCCGACTCATGCCGGTGAACGATCGGAGTCTTTGATTTGATACAGCATCGGTTCTTTCGAGCCAAGGTGCCCTAGAGTCTAGCGAAGAGAGTGCAATCTCCATCATTTCGGGTTCATCTATTTCAGATTCCAAGATGGTCATTGGCGAGTCACTATCTATTGCCTTCTCCTTTCCAATCTCCAATCCAAGAACCTTCGATATCAAGTCGTAATGGACATTGTGCAATAGCGTTCCTTGGGTCCTATTGTCTAGATCCTCTGAAATCACGTCATCTTTACTAGCTCCAATCTCTCTTGATAGCCACCCCATCCGAGGGCATCTGATCCAATCCTGTAGCCGGGATGGTGACCATTTGCTAACTGATTGCTCTGCCCCTGGCCCATGACCGTTTCGAGAGTCGAAATCAATTACTCCGATAGGTCGGGTTTTCAATGGCCTTGGGTCGATTGAGGGGGTCCTGCTTCGGCCATGTAAACCTCCAACAACGGGCCATCTTTTGTTATTCCTTGGTGGGTCGAAACTCTTTGGCACCCTGAGCTTCAACAAATCCTTTCTTTCCATCGACACGAGATAAGGGAGCAGTTCCTCGTCAAGATAGCCATCTTCAGGACTTGCACGAAAGGGCTGTCTCCTCAATAATTCTTGGTGCATTAGTGCATCGAACGAGATGGAGATTGAACTCTGATTGATGGGCATTCTACTTGGATTCTGCCCGCTGATAATTTTTTTTCCGTCTCTTTGTCTGAGATCCTTCGGGCTTACCGGGCTTATGCTTTGTTTTTCCAGATGTTTTGTCATCAGTTTGTTTTTTGGATCTGATGTATACTCCCTCAGAGGTGCTGCTGGAGGTGAAGAGTCGTCAGATTCTGGGTCAAGAATGATGGTTTCGCTTGCAGAATGTATGAGATTTAGTAAGTGGTGTCTGGCATCCCTAATTGGGCCATCTGGCCTAAGTAAATCCATTGTGTGCCTTTCTTGCTCTCCTAGGAAGGCCACCCTTTTGACCTTGAGTGGCCATGAATTGCTGGACAAGTGTGTCAGAATTGTCAAATCTGCATTGCAGCCCATTGAATCTGATGGAGTGTGCAGCAATATTCTCTGTCTCGAATTGGCCCCCCTAGAGGCTATTCGCGTAGAGTCTAGGATTGATTTCATTTCATCAACCCAATCAATTCCCAGTGAGGGGGGCCTGTGGGCCATTACAGATTGCATTTCTCTTAGGGTCCGATGATTGTCGAGGATTGTTCGCTGAACACTGGCGATAGAGGGGGAGTTTCCTTGGCTTAGTTCCATCAATGACTCTGTTTCTATAGCCTCAAGGATGTGGAATAGCCATTCATCCCCCGAAGATTGTGTATCTGGCAATGGGAGTTCTACTCCAGAATGGCATCCGAGTCTGATTTCGCTTTCCCGGAGTGCCTTCTTATCCTCCTCGCAAAGTAGAGGAGCGATTGAATTTGCCAAACATAGAAGCCACCATTGGGTAGATTCTCTACGGTTCGGTTCATTTTCTTCAGAGTATTCCCTGGATAGAGATTGGAGCCATTTCAGAAGAGTTCCCGGGCCTCCTAGGATGTGATCATCTCTAGCGATTCTCGATAGGGTGTCCATGTCTATGACGGGGGCAATTGAGGAGTCTGTGGGGTGCGGGTCGGGTTCTTCGAAGATTTTTACAGCTGATTGCTTCGAGATAGATTTCAGAGTTTCGAGGGAGAAGGCATCAGGACCATGAGGAAGGGAGATGAGTACTTTGAGCCAATTTCCTAATGGATGAGTGGTTGATGTTATTTCCGTTTGGCCGAGGTAGATTCCTATATCCCTTAATGAGCGATGCCAGCGATGTCTATTCTCTTCCAAGGAAGGATCAATGATCAAAACAATATCATCTGGATTTTCGTTTAGTCTGCTGCGCGCGATATCTATCGATGCATCGATACAGTGTGCCTCTCTCTGGATGAGGAGTCTAGAAACCTTGTTGGCTGGGCTTTCTGATTCAATTTTATGTGATGGGACCCAGGTCGGCAATTCTCCGGGATCTTTAATTGGGAATTCGTCTAGTAGGAGTTTGCCATGATGGCCAAGTCTAAAGTTGCCAGGGTATACTAACTGGTGAATTGGGAGGATGTGAGAAATTTCCAGCATCAGATCCGAGTGAGATTTTGGAAAAGATGGTTGTTGATTTAGCATAATTATTCCGTCTAGGTCCAAGAAAGAAAACGGTTGAGAGCCTTTTCTTAGCTCGTCAATAACCCTAAGCACGGCCATCTCCGGATGGGTGCCTCCGAGCTTTTTCTCTACCCTTCTGATTAATTCAGGGAAGGTCACAGCTCCGGGCCCCTCCCACTTGGAAATCGAGTTTTCATTAGAGAGAGTCGCGAATAAATCAGAAAGCGATCGAGTCTTTCCCCTGCCCCAATCCATCGAAGGAATTGGATTAATCAGTGGAAAGCCCAATTTCTTAGATTCAATACAACATTCTTCATGGATAATTAATTCCAGAGGGCCTCTTTTTGATATTATTCTGGGTAGTCGGAAGTCTGCCACCAAAGATCGAATCAGGGAGTTTATTGTGTGATGAAGATTGCTTTCAATTGCTAGATTTTCATTGAGTCCTGAGATGACCTGACTTCGGGAGTTCTCGTTTGGGTAGATGACCATTATTCTCGAAGGTCCTCCCGAGAGGAATGGGGTCGAATCTGTTGATTGACGGATTAAATGGTCCAAGAGCCAAGCAGGAGTTGGGCCCCTAGGAATATGTTCGCAAGTCACAGAGTTTTCTCTCGTCGCCAATATGTCACCCCCGAGCATTGACCATGCTCGGGGGTGGTTATTCAACCCAACTGTTGGCGCTCATTGCAATGGCTCGGAATCCCTCTGGCGCCTAGGTACCAAAGCGGCAAGCATGCACAATAGGGTGGCTACTCCCGGAGCTGGGAGGGAGTTCGCACCATTGGCGGACCCTCGGGCTTCCCAGTCGACTACTAGGACTACCGACATGTCATCGCCGTCCCATGGTTCTGGGGGCACGATGGAGAGTTTCCCTGCAAGTGGTGGGGATATGTTGACCGCCTCGTGGAGGACATGGCTGTAGTTCGCCTTGCCGTTGCTACCCTCTGGGTAGTGCGCAGTATGCTCTACGAACATCAACCAACTGTTCACCTCCCATGGAGCATCTCCCTCGGACCAGAGGCTGATCTCCCACTGGAAGACGTAGTCCAAGGGATCGGCAGTAGGATTCGCGGCGGACACTTCTAGGGAGATTGAGCCGTTTGATGCGAAGGGGTGCGTGGAGCCAAATGCCAGAGCGGTTGAATAGTCGGTAAGCAGGCTGTTTGACTTGGTGCTGATTCCCGTATACATCCTCTCCCCATCGAAGACCTTGCTCGGGGCGGATCTTTCTGTTCCGGGGACTTTGATGACCCCTCCGTCGGATGCCGGGATTGACCTCTCCGTGGAGAGTAGGGACCCGGCCCCATAGGTTTCGACCCACCTGGAGTCGGTCGAGTTGCTGCCAAATGGGTCCAGAGTCTCGTAGAGGTGCCTGTGGTAGTGTATCCTGGTAACCTCGAGATCTCCGATAGCATCGTCCAGGGCCTTTTCTGTCTTGACGCAGTTGGAGCACCAAGTCGCTGTGTAGACCTCCACTATGCTCGGCAAATCTAGTATCCCGGATGTTGATTCCTCGTTGGTGGTGTTTGAGAGTTCAATGGATAGTCCCCCGATGGTTCCCGAGAGTGTCCCCGAATCGTCCGTAATCCTGGCTTTGTCCCAGAGGCTATCTGTGGAGGCAGAGGCTTGGATTGGAATGACGATGAGCGCTACCAGAGCTAGTGCCCACAGTCGCCTCATGCTCTTCTCGAGGTGGGGGAGTTATTGAACGGTTACGGGTCATTGTGAGGCTTCGAAGGCCTCAATGGCCCTGTCTATGTCCTCGTCAGTGATGTGGAGGTGCGTTACCGCCCTGACTATGGAGCCTGTTTCCTCGCTCACGTCCACCCCCCGGCTAGCCAGCCTGCTAGCCACCTCCTTCGCGCTGCCTTCGTCGCATTTCACGTAGACCATGTTGGATTGGACTCCCTCCAGTTCGACCGAGAAGGAGCTCATTCCGCTGATTGCCTCTGCGAGCCTGGATGCCCGGACGTGGTCCTCGGAGAGTCGTCCTATGTTGTTCTCCAAGGCATGAATCCCTGCCGCAGCGAGTATCCCTGATTGCCTCATCCCCCCTCCGAAGGTCTTCCTCCATCGGTGAGATCTGGAGATCGTTTCTCGGTCTCCGACTAGAACCGAGCCGACTGGGGCTCCTAGGCCCTTGGAAAGGCAAACGGAGATGGTATCGAAATCCCTGACCATCCGAGCTGGGTCCGTGCCACTGCCGATCACGGCATTGAACAGCCGTGCACCATCCAAGTGAGCTCGGCAGTCGTTCTCATGGGCTACTTTGCATATCCCGTCCAGGTCTTCCTGCTGGTAGATCGACCCGCCTCCGACGTTTGCGGTGTTCTCCGCGCACACCAATTTACAATCGGGGAAATGGGAGTTGCTGCCGGCGGTCTTCCTAATCGCGTTTTGGACGCCCTCGGGTGACATCTGCCCCCAGTCTCCGTCCACTAACGAGATGGAGCATCCGGCCAGGGATGCATACGCGCCTGATTCCCATAGGTAGATGTGGCTCTTGCGATGGGTGACTATCTCATCTCCGTGGTTCGTTTGCGATTTTATTGCGATGTTGTTCGACATGGTTCCAGAGGGGACGAATAGGGCTGCCTCCTTTCCGAGCATCCCGGCGACCATCTCCTGGAGTTGTATCACTGTGGGGTCGTCTCCCCAGACGTCATCGCCGACTGCGGCCTTTGACATGGCCTCCCTCATTGGCGGCGTCGGTTGTGTGACCGTGTCGCTCCGCAGGTCTACTCGGTCGCCTGGGTAATCCCTCATGGGCCCCCCTAGGGGGCCTTTCACATAACTGGTGTGTCTTACGAGGGATGCTACTTCTTCCTGATGTCCTCTGAGTACATGTATGCCTTGTCGCGGCTACCACCGGCGGATTTCTTCTTGTTTGCCACATAGAGCATGGCCATGGTCCCGAGGACGATAGCAGGTACCCCGAACATCAGTATGGACATCCACAGGGGCCTCTCGATGTCGATGCATGCCGTCTGCCCGCCCTGTTCCTGCTCGGTCCCGGATGGGCACGATGATTGCTCGGTTGCGCCGGTCTCTGAAACGAAGCTCCCCGATTCCGCTGGGAAGCAGCCGGCCGTACCCTCGGCCGGTTGGTATGTTCCGGGTTGGCATGGATTCTGCGAGATCGCTGCCGAAGAGGAGACGTAGCTTCCAGGGGACGCGGGGATGCAGCTATCAGCACCCTCGTCTGGCTGGTAGCTACCGGCCTTGCAGGTGGTCTGGGAAACGGCCCCTTCCTCCGGCACGTAGTTCCCAGGCATGGCCGAAAAGCAGGATTGCTGTCCCCCGAATGACTGGTAGGCGCCCTTGGGGCATGGGGTCTGGCTGGTTGATCCGATCGAGTCTACGTAGCTTCCAGGGGACGCGGGATCGCATGAAGCCTGTCCTGGTTGGGCTTGGAACGTCCCTGCTTCGCATTGGGTCTGCGAAGACGCGCCGGACTGGTTCACGTAGTTACCAGGGGAGGCTTCCATGCAGCTCACTTGGTCTCCTGGCTGGTACTTTCCTGGGGGGCAGGCCGAGGTTGACGAGCCGTCCGGGCTAGCCACTTGGCCGGGTGGCGGGGATTCGCATCCCGAGGATCCCGCTTCGGACTGGAACTCGCCCGGTGGGCAGGGCGTAGCACCAGTGGCACCGTCCAAGTCGACGAAGAAGCCGGGTTCGGCGGGAGTGCAGGATGGTTGGCCCGACTCAGAGGAGTAGGTCCCGTTCTCGCATTGGGACTGTGACGTTGCCCCTGCAACCGAGTAGTAGCCGGGGTCAGAAAGGATGCACGAGGTCTGGGCCGAGGCCGGCTGGTAGCTCCCGGCTTCGCAGGGAGTCTGATTAGACGACCCCTCCGAGTCTGTGTAGTGTCCGGGATCCGTCTCCAAGCAGGAGACCTGGCCCGGGGAGTTCTGGAACTCACCCGGCTGGCACGGCGACTGCGAGTTCTGTTGCACTGCGTCAACGAAGAAGCCGGGTGAAGCCTCCGTGCAATTCGCCTGTCCCTGCTGGGAGGAGTACGTACCCTGGGTGCATGGGTGCTGTTGGGAGTCTCCCTCGGATGGGACGTGGAACCCGGGCCCTGCTTGGAAGCATGATGTGGCGGCTGTCAACATCTGATAGGAGCCGGCGGGGCATGGGGTCTGCTCCACGGCTGCGAAGGAGCCCACGAAGTAGCCTGGGCTCGCGTCCATGCATGTTGAGCCTCCTGACTCACCCTGGTAGGTGCCAGAAGAGCACTGGTTCTGGCGGATCGAGCCTTCTTCTGAGACGTAGTTCCCGGGATCCGCGAGGATGCAGGAGGTCTGACCTGAATCCGGCTGGTAGCTCCCCGCCTCACAGGGGTTCTGGATGGGGGAGCCTGCACCCGCGACGAAGTGCCCGGGACTGGCATCTATGCAATATGTCTGGCCTGTGCTTGGCTGGAATGTCCCTTGTTCGCAGGGGAATTGCTCGTACGGGTGGACACCGTCTGCGTAATGGCCGGGCTCGGCCTCCAAGCAGGTTCCGTCAGTTGCGAAATAGCCGACTGGGCATCCTTCTGGGTAGGGGTCAAAGATGTTGACGATCCCGTCGTCGTCATCGTCCCGCTCGCTCATCAGTGCGTGCCTTCCGAGGCCTAGGTCGACGTAAGCTGGAACGTCGCTATCGACGTCCTCGCCTATTCCCAAGGCGCCTTCTACGTGGTGGCCCCAGCAGTAGACGGATCCGTTTGTCGCTACTGCGCAGGTGTGTTTCAAACCCGCTGAGATCTCCGCTACTCCGAGTCCTGCGGGCATTGAGACTTGCACTGGAGTCGTGCTGTTGGTGGTGGTGCCGTCACCTAGCTGACCCTGTTCGTTGAGGCCCCAGCAGACGGCGCTGCTGTCATCAAGTATAGCACAGGTGTGATCGATGCCAGCGTCTATCGATATCGCCGTCCTCCCTGCTGGAAGGGCGACGGTCCGGGGGTATGTGGAGCTGGTTTCAGTACCGTCACCCAATCTCCCACCTGATGTGGTGTTGGCGCAGGTTGCGCCGTCCCCATTGCAGAACGTGCTGTTCCCCCAGCAGTTCACCATTCCGTCGTCTAGAATGCCGCAGGTGTGCCCGGCACCTAGGTCCATGGCAATCAGGGACCTGTTATCTGGGAGTACTGAGATTGGCGTTGGCTCGTTCCTGTCATTGTAGGTCCCATCGCCGAGATGTCCGAAGTCGTTCGCCCCCCAGCACAACCCGGTACCGTTGTCCAGGATTGCGCAGGTGGACGCATACCCGGTATTGAGGGAAACCGGATGGCGCCCTTGTGGGAGGGTTATCTCGGTAGGGGCGTTCCTGTCATTGTTGTCGCCGGTTCCAAGCTGTCCATCGGAGTTGAACCCCCAGCACCACACGGACATGTCGGGATCGGTTATTCCACAGGTGTGCCATATGCCGGTAGCTACTGCCACGAAGGTCCTGCTTCCAGGCATCACAGATGGGCCATGCGGCTGGTTGCAGACATTGAAGCAGCTAATGTGGCCATGTCCGATCTGCCCCGAGTAGTCCTCCCCCCATGCATAGATATCGCCGGTTGATGTGAGTGCGCCTGTGTGGCGGCCGTCCGGGCTCGTCTCGATCACGTCTGAGATGCAGCAGACGGTATCATCGACGTCATTTACCGATACTGGGGTGTATTCATTTGGGACGGAGAATCTGTCCTGCGAATGGCCCAAGAACGAGCCATAGTTGCTGCCCCAGCACTTCATCTGGTTATTGTCAAGAACCACGCATGTGTAGTCATATGAGGCCCCTAGAGCCGTGAGGGAGTGAATCGAACCGACGGTGGAACCCGGGAAGTTCAGATTCTCGTGAGTAGCCATGGGGCCGGTCTCATCGTCTAGGTATTCCCTGGTTTCTGGCTGGAATCCCATAGAGGCTGACATCCCCAGGAAAAGGAGTGCTAGTGCAATTGAAAGGGATTTGTTCGGTACATACTGTTGGCTCATAGCCTCCGAAGTAGAATGGTTGTATTAACGGTTTTTTCGGAACGGTTAGTTTCGGTTTCTGGATGGTCAAACTAATTTGGGGAACTCCTTGCGAAGGCCATGGGAGCACCGGGGGGTGACGTAGAGTCCTTCCTCTCTGACAACTGCCCCCCCATGGGTATCTACGAGACTCTGTATGCGTTCAAGGACTCGTTCGGGAGCTTCATGGGGGACGAGGGGACTCATCCGTGGTCCCAGGGGTTCCCCCTGACGACGCCTTTGGAGAATTTCGGAGGCCCTGCTCTCCCCGATAGCATAGACGTCACATGGGAGGATCGTTTCTACCCCAAGGCATGGGGGCATCCCGAATTGCGGGATGCCATTGCGAATTACTACAACTCACAGTACGGTTCAGACATCGCTCCGGAGAACGTGATGGTGTTCGCAGGAGGGAGGCCTGGGATATACACGGTCTTGGCGTTCCTGAAGGAGAGCGTGCAAGCTAGGATCGGGAACATCGAGTGGCCGGCTTACCTCGATATAATGGAGCAGACGAAGACTGACTTCCAGATAGTCCCCTTCACCAAGGAGAATGGCTTCCACCCTAGCAATGACGAGTACTTCGACCGCAGTGGCCTGAATGCGAAGACTCGCCTAATGCCGATAATTTCCAACCCGCAGAACCCATCTGGTCAGACTCGGTGGGGGGATGAGCTGGAGCACCTAATCCAGTTGGCGGAACAGCCGAAGAATGGCATTCTCCTAGATGAGGCATACGAGATGTTCCATTCCCCCTCGGTGAGCGGGATCCAATTCGTCAAGGATCTGGACAGGAGCAATGTGTTCATCGCCGGGGCCTGCACAAAGGGACTCCAGTCTCCTGGCATTCGCGTTGGGTGGATAGTCGCCAGCAAGAGGAACATCGAGACGCTGTCGAACTACTCCAGCTTCGGAATGGGAGGGGTCAGCCACCCCTCTCAGCAATATGCAGTCAAGCTTCTAGAGCCAGAGCGGGTAAAGAAGGCCAGGAAGGCCGTCGAAGAGCACTACAACTGGCAACGCGAGAGGTATGGGGAGGCATTCGAGGAAATGGGCCTGGGAGTGTACACTGGCGATGGTGGGTTCTACCATTGGCTGGAGCTACCCGAGGGCATGGAGAGCAGGGAGTTGAACAGGAGGCTATTCAAGCGTGGTGCTGCAATACTCTGTGCTTCTGATTGCGATATGGCCAGGCCTCATTCAAAGGACCCTTCCTACGTCACACCGTATTCTCGCTTCTTCCGCTTTTCTTTTGGCCCCCTGCTCCCAGAAACATTCGAGTCTGACATACAACTTTTCAGTGAAGTTCTTGATGAGTACAGGCTTGAATCTGGGAGTTCAATCCGGTCAAATCCTTAAGTGATGGATTTCCTCCAAGAGCCGTGGCGACAGGACCGTCTGCAGAACAGGCTGCTAAACTAGCCCAAGCAACATACAAACAGTTCCTGGAAGAACCCGAGCGTTCGAAGCAAATTGCGAACATTCCGAAGCTATTGAAGAAGTTCGAAGGCAACTATGGGACTATGATCAAGGGCCTACAGAAGAAATATGGGAAGGTGACAAAGAAGTCTGCGGCGCCAGAGCCAGAGCCAGAGCCAGAGCCAGAGCCAGAGGCGAAGGCCGAGCCAGTGAAGAAGGCGAAGAAGGCCCCCTCGGATCCGAAAGAGGCGAAGGCTGCAGAGGCAGAGGCGAAGGCAGAGGCCGCCGCTGCTCAAGCCGAGCGGAAGAAGGCTAAGAAGGCGCAGCTAGGGGATGCCAAGGCGGCAGCTAAGGAAGCCAAGGCAGTAGCGAAAGCCGAGGTGGAAGCGAAGAAGGCAGAGGCTGGAAGGAAGGCTGCAGAGAAGCAGGCGGCGGCCGCAAAGAAGGCACTGGAGGATCTGAAGACTGGTTCGAAGCTCTCTCCGGAAGAGCTCAAGGAGAAGGAGAGGGAACTCAAGGAGAAGGCTAAGACTGAGAATGTCGCTGCCAAGGAGTTCGGGAAGGAAGCCAAGGATGCGATGTCCGAAGCGAAGAAGTTGGGGACTGAGGTCGCCAAGGAAGGCAAGGCTGCGGCGAAGGCAGAAGCGGAGCTCATGAAAGCCAAGATGGAAAGAAAAGTTGCTGAGAAGCAAATCAAGGCATCTGGCAAAGCGAAGTCGAAGGCCGAGCAGCAACTCGAGGAGTTCCGGGCAAAGCGAGAGTTGGCAGAATCGAAGATGGAGAGCACGATGGCGAAGAAGCAAGAGGCGCTGGAGGCCTCGAAAGCCGAGGCCACTGAGGCAAAGGGTGCCCTGAAGGACGTAAAGGACCAGATGAAGACCGAGATGGCGGCAGCCAAGACACTGGCAGCGGAAGTGAAGGCCAAGCAGAAGGAGATTGCAAGGGTCGAGGAAGAGGCAAAGAAGGCAGAGGCTCAGAAGATCAAGGTCCAGCAGGAGATCGAAGAAAGCAAGAAGTTCAAGTCAGAAACGGCGAAGAAAGCCGAGCAGGTAGAGGCCGAGGTTGTCAAGCTACAGAGCGAGATGAAAGGCAAGGAGGAGGCCCTCGTAGGTGTTGAGACGGCGGCGATGAAAGCCGAGAGGGAGGCTGCTCATGCCGAGTTGAACCTGAAGGCCAACCTAATGGACAGGGAGGAGCTGATCCTGGAGAGGGTCGGCCTGAAGGCTGTTCAGGTGAACTGGGCCCAGATTGGAGAAGCAGAGGGTCAGAGGCCGGATGACCTGACGAGGATACAGGGAGTTGACGAGTTCGCCCAGAAGAAGTTGAACGTCCTTGGGATACACACCTACGACCAGCTATCGAAAATGGACCCTCTCACAGCAGAGGTAATCAATGACGCAATGGAGTTCACACCGGGCAGGGTAACCAAGATGATGTGGTCGCAACAGGCAACTCAGTTGATACACGAAAGAGGACGCTGATCACTCGGCTGGGGCATAAATCTGGAATCCGCTTAGTGGCGGAGTGTATACGTGCAAGTTGATCAGGTTGGTGGTCTCCTCGTTAGACACCCTGTGGATGTCCGGCTCTGCTGCGGCACAGACCTCCCCCGGCATGTATCTCCTGTCGGAGACTGGGTATGCGAGTCCTTCCTCATTGGTCTCGTAGACGGTCTCGGTGGATACTCCGGAGGCGATCAGGAAGGCGCAGTCGCTTCCCACGTGGTCGTGAATCGGCGTATCCTGGCCAGGCTTCCAACATATGGCAACCAGCTCGTAGTTCTCGGTCCTCTTGATCACGTTCCTCTGGTACCCGTCATCGGAGTAGCCTATGCAATCCTCCAGCGCCTCGATGTTGAAATCCAAGGAGGAGAGCCTCGAGTCGAGTTCGTCCAGTCCCGGCCTTCTGTCTATGCTATCGAGCCAAGTAGTGAGCCCCCGGAGGCCATCACATTGGGACAGGAGGTCTGCACGGGCCTCGTCTGATAGTGGGGCATGCGTCACCACAACCCTCGCACGCGGGCTTGGCTCAAGACCCTTCTGACAGAACTCATGCTTGTCCTTGGGGGTGAATCCGTACTAGCCGACCAAGGAGAGCTGTCCGGTGATTTTGTCGATCTGGTCTCTGGGACCGGGGCCGACCCCCACCACCGTCTCAGTCCCGGGAGGTATCTCAGTGTGACCCGCGTCGGTGACCAAGTGGCAGACCAGACCCGCCTTCTTGGCTCTGGAATGGACCTCCTTCAGGGAAACAAGGTCAGGTACCTTGCATACTATCTTCCTCGCGCCCTTCCTTAGGTACCTATCCAGTGACCTTGGGCTGTTTCTTTTTGCGGCTAGTACGCACTCCGCTGAGGCGTGAGCGCATTGCGCAGCAAGCTTTCCCTTCGATAGTTGCAAGTCCTGCCTGGTGACGAGGACCATGGTTAATTCATCAGTTGGGGGCACGATCTCTCACCGCTAAGAATGACGGAGAAGAACGGTGTCTGTGCATCATCTCACCCAATGGGGATGCCATCCATGCAACGAACAGCACGTTCCCAGCTACGTGGTACAAGTCGAAGACCAGTCCGTTCAACAAGTATGGAATCAGCATCGAGGGGCCAACTTCCAACAGTATGCTCAGGGAGACGAACCAGTTGAATGCCAGTCCGGATATCGCTGCGATTACAGACAGAAGTCCGATTCTGACATTCCCTTCTACGACGATGCGATTCGCTAAGATGGCACCCACTAGAGAGACGCCCCCCCAACCGATGGCCTGGAAAAGGGTCCAAGGGCCGTGTCCGAGAAGCATCACGTTCGACGCTAGTGCGATGGTCGCACCGAGTGCGATGGCACGAGGAGCTCCGAAGTACGCGCCCGCCAGCAGGACCAGGACCGTTACCGGCTGAACATTTGGGATTGGGTCCAGGAGTATCCTGCCCGAGACTCCGAATACTGCTAGTAGGAAGAGCATGGCCCACTGGCTATGGTCCCTCAAAGACCGCTCGCTCCTAATCAGAGAAATAACGATAATCGAAAGTATTGCGATGTTCAGGAAAATTGACTGGGTTGGCGACAATGCAACGTTATGGAAGTCGTACAATCGTTCACCCCGTTCCTCTGGTGTGCCCTCATCACTTCATACTTGCGAATTTCACCAGGTGCTGATGCTCCAAAAGAGTACGTCCCCCTCGGACATTACCAAGTCTCCGATTCCGACCGTGGAACGAACTCCATTGTGATCAAGAGCCCAGTACGCCCCATCGAAGTCCCCCTCAATAGTATCTGCATTCAAGCCCCCTATGGTGTGGACGAATTCCCCCCACTGTCCAACATCGTAACCGACCGAAAGGCCCCCATTTGCCAATCTAGTAGAGTCCATCATGAAATCCAATCCATTGGAGTAGCCATCGAAGCCACCGACGCAAGCTCCGGTCCTGTTGAGGTCCTCGTTCACCCCCAACTCAACCCCATCGGACCCAATCATCGTGACGCCTCGGGAAAACTTGTCATGCGGCGAGGATTCTGGGAAGTGCACGCAGATTACCTGTTTTCCCTCCCACTCGGTTGGTAGGCCGACATGTGCAGATTCATTGTCGTCTATGAATTTGGAAGCCTCTTCGGAGAGTATGTCCTGGATGGATGGGGCTATCAAAAGCAGAGCCACTAGTGCCACAACGGATGCTGGTTTCATTATGTCAGACATGGATTCCGATGGTGGAAAAAATAGGTCTATGAAGATAGTTGATAATCATGCAGATTGAAATTATCAATTCCTGCTCGATGAGTCAATCGATTTTCTCATTGATCCTATCCCTCAGTATCTTGCTGACCGCCTTCCCATCAGCCGAACCGCCTAGCTTCTGCATCACCATCCCCATCAGAGGCCCGACAGCACCCATTCCTCGCTCTTCGATGAAGTCGGATCTCTCGCTGATTACTGCATCCACTGCCTCCTCGATTGATGATGTGTCAGCAGGTAGGAAGCCCCGGGACTCTGATTCTGATGACATCCACGAAACCAATTCCTCGATGGGTGCCTCCGACGATTCATCGAGAAGAGTCTCGGCCCCCTCCCTGGTCAACAAACCCCTTTCTCGGAGGTGGACTGATGCGGCCAGTGCGTGTGGCTTGGCGGTGCCGCTTTCGAGCAGTGCGCTTGCCCATGCTTTCGGGGGGAGATCGAGGGGGCCCTCTATGCCTTGGAATAGAAGGTCGTCGATCTCGCCATTGAGTAGCGCCTCAACTTGGTTCGGGGACAGGTCAAGGACCCCTAGCCGCTCCTTCCTCTCTTGGACGGTCAAAGGCAGGTTTTCACATATCGAGGTCCACCTGTCAGGAGGGATCTCCAAGACAGGGATGTCAGTCTCTGGGTACATTCTGGCGCCCCCGGGGAGGGGGCGCAATGCCGTGGTTGTACCATCCTCTGGCTTCCCCTTGCGAATGACGACGTTTCGGACCTCCTGTGGGATTCTGTGGAAGGCCATCCTGGCTCTGTTGACAACGGACTCTAGTGCTAATTCCCCCTGCCACCTTGGAGCGACGCACAGGACGAAGGCGTCGCCGTCTGAGAGGGTCAGCGCGACCCTCACGGCATCTACCTCATTGGACCCAATCCCATAGGCGGGAAGTTCGTCGGAGTGGAAGATTCCTTGCACCCCGGCTAGCTTGGCGGCACTAGCTAGTTCCCTGCCCAGTCTGGGCGGCTGAGCGCCATTTTCGATAGTGGTCTTCTTACCGAGGCGGCCCGAGAATCCCGGCAGACGTATTCCAAGGACCGAGGAGCCGGACTCTAGGGACGAAGAGACCATTTCAGATTCGCAATCGGAGAATATCTCGGAGATCTCATGGGCATCAAATGGTATTCTATTTGACGTGGCAAGCTGGACGCGGTTTTCCACTGGCTTGGAGTCCATCTTCCTATCGGGTGGGAGCGGGGGGAGTTCTGCTTCGCTTCGGAGTTCGTTGGCGAGGCGATAGAAGTGGAGCTGCCGGGCCATTTCGAGACGGATGATCTGAGGTATCCAATCCAGATCCTGGCAGCCTTTGATCTCGACCCTGTCACCACACGCTATGCTGACATTGAGGTCCTGTCTGATCGAGCCTAGTCCCCTCCTTACCCTGCGGGTGTCACGAAGAAGACGTCCAAGGGCAATCGCGGTTTCCTTGGCGTGCTCCGGTGAGCGCACATCCGGTGCCGTTGCGACCTCCACCAGCGGGACTCCCAACCTGTCCAGGTTGTAGACGACCGTTTCCCCCACTTCACTTTGCTTGGTGTCCAGCTTCCTCGCTGAATCCTCCTCGAGGGAGATGAGGTCTATTCCCACCTGGGCCGAATCGGTCTCTATCTTTCCATCCGTTGCCACTATCGTAGTCCTCTGGAAGCCGCTGGTATTGGAACCGTCAACTACCGTCTTCCTCATCGTCTGAAGATTTGGTATGGGCTTTGCATTCATCATTGCGGCCATGGTTAGGACCACGTCGACTGCCTCTGGTTCGTGGTTTCTGGGAGGGGATTCGTCCAACTCAATCAGACCCGCGTTCGGGGGTTGGACGTACTCGAAGGTTCGATTCCTCCTCTGCTCGAATCTTGCTGCAACATCGGTTTCGCCACCCTCTCCTCTGGAGGCTCGAAGTCTCCTAGTTGATCTGGGCCAGTCGACGGGGATATCATCGGACTTGTATTCGTAGAGCTTGCTCGGCATTCTGGAATGGAGTTTTGCAGTGTCCAACTGCTGGTGTATCTCGAGGCCGCACATGAATCCCAAGGACACTGGGTCAAGCGCTTCGGGTTCCTTGACGTCTCCGATTGGCTCCATTTGCATTACCTAGGGAGGGGGTCGGACTCATAGGCTCAGCGGGTGAAACGGTATGTGTCGGTTGATGCTTCGTACAACTCGCCGGTCTGGAGCATCTTGCTGACGACTCGGTCTACCTCGTTCTCTGAAATCTTCCGTGGGAGGGCGAGATTGTAGATCTCAGTCAGTTCTGCCTCGCCCTTTTCCGAGCAGATGTCCCGGACCATGTTCATTATCACGGAGTTGTTTGAGCGGGCCTTAACAGAAACTCCCGAGTGAAGCTCTGATTCGTCTTCTATTCCCGATTCTTCCCTCCAGTGCCTGAATACGGCCAGGGCTACTTTGGCGTTCTCCACTGTGGCTACTTCCTGGAGGTGCATCCTTGCATGGGCCTCGGTCAGGCGGATCAGAGCCTCGAGTGCCCTGGCAGTGATCGGAATCACTGTGTCCTTTTCCTTTTCGGATTCGTATTGGGATGCTCCTTGGTCCTCTCGTCCGAAGGACTGCCTCTCCTCGGTGTAATACTTGAGAATCGCATTCTTCGCCTCTTGGTCCAGTTGGGGGTGGATGGTTCTCTTCGCGAATGCGATGTACTTCCTGAGGAAATTCCGAGTTAGGTGCTCTTCACCGTCTTCAGTGGTGACTATGAATGATTCATCCTCTGGATCGGATGGTCCCAGTTCGATTGAGTTCTCCATGAGGGCCTCGCTCTTCCCAGTGGTCCGATTATCCAGGATGTGCCTAGCTATCCTCTCGTCGTCGTGAATCCTAACCTCGTCCCTGATCATCCAAATTATGTCGAATCTGGAAGCCAATGGAGCAGGCAGGCCGGTCTCATTGAATGACCTCATGACGCTTTGATTTGGCCCTCTCTTGCTGAATCTGCCATCCTCTGGGTTCGCAGCCGCAAGAATGGCGCATCTGGAGTGTAGCGTTGCGGTTATCCCGCCCTTGGCGACGTGGACCTGCTGCTGTTCCATGGCTGGGTGCATCATCCTCCTGTCGTCAGTGGATATCTTGTCGAACTCGTCGATTGCGGCGAGCCCTCTGTCAGAAAGTGGTAGCACCCCTGCCTCGAGGGCGAATCTCCCATCGCCGAATGCGTCCCTAACTGCAGCGGCAGTTAGACCTGCACCCGATACCCCGCCGCCAGTGGCGAACCTCCCTCTCGGAGAGAGTGCTGAGATGAATGAGAGGAGTTGTGACTTGGCGACCCCTGGGTCACCCATGAGCAGTATGTGGATGTCGCCTCTGGACCTGGTCTTGTCATTCAGCCTGCGTGAGACACCTCCGAACAGTTGCAGAGCGAGCGAGCGCTTCACGTGCCCTAGTATGCCGGTCGCGAAGATGGAGGGTGCTATTGAGCGTTGAATCAGGGACATCAGGTCGTCCCTCTTAGACACCTCTAGGATTCTAGCACTGTCCTCCTCGTCAATTGCGATCTCCGTGAACGGTGTGCTCTCGTGCTCTGAGCTGATCAGGTGGAAAATCACATCGAACATCGGCGTCTTCTTGCGGTTTCTGACCTCGCTTCTCACTACGGGGATGACATTCGCGGTTATTCTCTCCCCGGGTAGGTGCTTGTTGACCTGGTCGCCCTCAATCAGAACCATCCCCCTCCTTGGCTGCGCTCCACTTGGTACGTACTCAGGCTGCTCTTGGATCTCAATCCACTGGTTGTTCACCATCCGGGAGCTGATGAGTATCAGATCGAACCTGGTTTGTGCTTTGGGGAGACCGCATCCATCCCCGTCTGGGCATTTCAGGGGCTCCTTCAGCTCTCGCTCGTTTTCCTGGTCTACTTCGATCTCGACGCCGCATGACTCGCATCGGAAGACGGCTCTGTGTATCCTTGGCTTGATCTCGGATATCTTGGTCACGATTACATCTACGCTGCGAAGTTTGTCTATGTCGGAGCTCCCGATTTCCCTCAGAGGGACACGGGTGTCGCCAGGGAGTTCGCCGACTCTGAGCAATGCGTCAATTTCTTCCCCCCTTTCCCTGCAGATCTCCATCAGGGTCTTGGATCCCGCGGCTAGCACCTGCTTGGGAAACTGGAGAACGTCCTCGGCGAAGTCGGGGTCGAAGGTCTGGAGCTCGTGGAACGGAACTGAGAGGTATGGGAAGTTGGACTGCCTTGAGAGCAGGGTCATCACCTCTGTCTCCTTAGCCTCCTCGAGGAATGTTCTCCATCTGGCGGAGGCGTCATGTGCTGCCATTGTCATCTTATTTACCACCGGGCTTTGCCAGTCGGCAGACACGGCCTATGAACAGTATGGTTGGAAAATCGAACCCCTTTGCTTCCAGTGGAGAAATGTTGTACTCTCAGGGCTCTTTTCTGATTGTTTTACACTTCTAGTGGAGTTGGAATTGGAAGCCCTCCGAGTGAATTGGTGATGGTGAGTTTGAAGTCTTAGACCCGAATGGACAAGCATGGAGCATCGTCGAATTGGCCGGGACCTTTTCATCCGGCTCGACAAGGGGGAGGAGTTGCATGCCTCTATCAGAAGTCTCAGTGAACACGGGATTACGGCAGCTGCCCTTACGAGTGGAATAGGCAGGGTAAGGAACACGGCGATAGGTTTCCTAGACTCTGAGGGAGTCTACCAGAAGGTAGTTGTGGATGAGCCGATGGAGCTTCTCTCGATGCAAGGAAACCTTGCTCCGGGACCGGATGGTCCCTTCTCTCACATTCACATTGTTGCCTCGGACGATGATCACGTGGTCAGAGGGGGGCACCTCTTCGAAGCCACTGTGGAGGTAACCGCTGAGATCCACATGAGGGTCCTGGGTGATGATTCGACCCCGATGGAGCGAGAAGAGACCGAAAGCGAGTTCCTCAGAATCTCGTTCTGCGACTTGGGGGAGTATTCCTGAGGGTGCTGTTCGCTCACGGTTTCGAAGGCAGTCCCACCGGTTCCAAGCCAACGTACATGGTGGAAGCCCTTGGATGGGACGTCACCGCACCGAAGATGTCCGAGTTGGGATGGAGCATAGCGAGTCAGACGGAGGTCCTCATTCGCCTTCTCGACAAAGGAGATTTTGATCTGGTCGTTGGATCCTCCATGGGCGGGCTTGCCGCAGCAAATGCATCCTCGATGAGACCGCAGGCAGAAACGAGGCTGCTGCTTTTAGCACCGGCATTCGGGCTAGCTGAGAACTGGGAAGGAATGGAGGAAACAGGCAGAAGCGCATGGAAGACGACCGGGGAGAGGAGATACACTGGCTACGAACTGGACATAGTGCTCCCATGGGAATTCATGGAATCGGCCGAGAAGATGTCCTGGCCCAGACCTGCGCATCCGACTGCAATAATGCATGGCAAATACGACGAGGTGGTTCCAATCAGCTTTTCTCGCAGGGTCGCAGAGGGATGTGAGAACGTTAGCCTCCACGAGACGGACGACAGCCATCGGATGAAGGAGTCACTCCGATTCATTCCTGAGGTCGTTTCCAAGTTGATGGAGGGCTCTGGCATCTCGTTGGTCGAAATCACGGGAGAGGATGAGGAGAGCCCTGCAAACGAAGAGGAGAAACTTGAGGTACCCGAGGAACTACCGACAGAGGTGAGTGAAATCGGAGGCGAGGGGGGTGTTTCCGACAGCCAAGCCGATATCGAGCAGTTAGAGGCTGAGATGAAGAGGCTCGAAGCCGAGATGGAGAAGAAGAAGGCGGCCCTAGAATCGTCCAAGAAGGAGCCCGTTACAGAAGAGGTCCAAGTAAAAGAGGACGAGGACGACAAGAAGGAGCGATTGTCGATAGAGGCTAGTGATGCTATTGTCAAGGCGGAAGAGGAGGTAGAGTTAGCCAAGGCGGCGGCTGCTGAGGCGATAAAGAGAGCCGAGGTAGAGGAGGCCGAGGCAGAGGAGGCCCGATTGGTCGCAGAGATGGAAGAGGAGGAGGCCGAGGAGGCCAAGGCGGATGCTGAAGCAGCTAAGAGGAATCTCAATGCGGCCCTGAGGAAAGCGGAATTGGCTGGAAAGGACGCAGAGCAATTCACCGATGAGATGGAGAGGGAGAGGAGAGAGGAGCAGATAATCGAGAGAGTGATCCAGAGGGGCGATTCACTGGACTGGTCGAAGATCGGGATTTCCGAAGGCAACAACCCCGATGACCTGACCTTGATCAAAGGAATTGACGATTTCACACAGAGGAAGTTGAACGCTCTGGGGATTTTCACATTCAGGCAGATTGCGAATATTGATTCTGGTGCTGGCAAGGTCGTGAATGACTCCCTCGAGCTTCTCCCGGGCAAGATCGCGGAGCTCGGATGGGCCAAGCAGGCAATCACGATGCTAGAGCTGAGGGGAGTCGACGAGTCGTCTAGCAAGCCTGAGGTGGATGATGACAACGTCATTGCTGATCTCAGCGCGGCTCAAATCAAGTGGGCCCAGATAGGGAAGGCAGGGGATCGGAAATCCGATGACCTGACCTTGATCAAGGGAGTGGATCCCGAGACCCAGAAGAAGCTGAAGGTGCTGGGGATTAGGACCTTCGACCAGATCTCCAGGATGGACAAGGAGACTGCCGAAGCGGTGAATGGCGCTCTGGGCCTGATGCCAGGAAGGGTCTCGAAGATGATGTGGGCAGAGCAGGCCAAGTCCCTGAAGGGCAAGTGACCTGTGCTCACTCGCCAGTCGATCCTAGGAAGTACTCGCCGATCTCGGGGTCGGTCAGGATGTGCTGTGCATCGCCCGTGTGCACCACCTTGCCGTTGGAGATGATGTAGCCGCGATCGGACCTGGCGAGGGAGAGCCTGGCGTTCTGCTCGACGATCAGGATCGTTATGCCCTCATCACGGAGGGAGTCAATTCTCTCGATTATCTGCTGCTGGTACAGGGGAGAGAGGGCTGCCGTCGGCTCATCCAGCAGGAGGAACTTGGGGTCGGATATCAGAGCGCGGGAGATGGCGAGCATCTGCCTCTCCCCTCCAGAGAGGGAGGCCGCGAGGTCGTGCTCCCTGTTCCTGAGGTCGGGGAACATGTCCAGAGACCTCTCGATCCTCTCGCTAAGGGCTCCCTGTGATAGGGAGTTTCCTCCCATCTGTAGATTCTCGAGAACAGAGAGGGAGGGGAATACGTTGTCCACCTGAGGGACGTATGCTATGCCGTGCTTGACTAGTTGGTCTGTCCTCCATCCGGAGACGTCCTGACCCCTGTACTGAACCCCTCCACGATAGTAGGTGGCTATGCCGAAGATCGTCTTGATGAGGGTGGACTTGCCGCATCCGTTCGGACCGATGATCGTGACGAATTCTCCTTCATCGACATGCATGTCGATCCCGTAGAGTATCTGCACCGAGCCATAGCCTCCTTCGAGGCCGGATACTTCGAGGACGCGCGTCATTCCTCCTCCTCCGTTGACTCTCCGGCGGCCCCGAGGTACGCTTCGATTACTGCTCGGTTTCCCTTGACCTCGTCGGGGGTTCCCTCCATGAGGATCTCTCCCTCGTTCATCACCACAATCCTATCCACCCCTTGTTGGAGGATGAAATCCATGTTGTGCTCGATGATCAGGACCGATATTCCCGTCTCATCGACCATCTTCCTCAGGTTTTCGAATATCTTCATCGCCAGAGGCCCTGCCACACCTGCAACAGGTTCGTCCAGGAGGAGGAGTTTTGGAGCTCCCATCATCGACCTGCCGATATCGACCAGTTTGCTCTGGCCTCCGGAGAGCTCGCTAGTGAGATTGTGCGCCATGTGAGGGACCTCGAGCTGGTCCAGAGTCGAGTATGCCTTACCTATCCTCTCCTTCTCGGCTGGGTTATATTTGGGCAGAAAGAGCGAAGAAAGGCGGTCCAGCAAGGTCTTGCCGAACTGATTCCTTGTAGGTACCAAGTCATTCTCTACCACTGTCATCTCACGCCATAGGCGGGTATGCTGGAACGTCCGGGTTAGTCCGAATTTCTGAATCTGGTCTGGCCTCATGTCGGTCACGTCCTCCCCGAAGACCTCGACCGTCCCAGATGTCTTTTCCAGAAGGCCACTGATGCAATTGAAAGTTGTTGACTTGCCACACCCATTTGGTCCGATTAGGCCTACGAATTCCCCCTTCTGAACCTCGAAGGACACGTCATCGACTGCTACCAGCCCCCCGAACATCTTCCGAAGGCCCCTTACGCTTAGCGCTGGTTTCACTGCGATTCACCCCCAGACGGCCTTGGTGGCCTGCTTGGGACCTCTGGGAGCAGTCCCCTTGGATTGTACTTCAGCGAGAAAATCATCAGCAATCCAACGAGGAGGAGCTTCACGTGGGCCATCCCCCCACCTGCAATGGAGAACTCCCCGGCGGGGTTTAGGACCCTGAGCAGAGATCTTTCGCCCAAGACTAGTCCGGTGAAGGCGAATACGATGAAGCCGCATCCTCCCGTTTCCATTATTGCCCTAGATCGGACAAGGAATCCGGCTATGAGCACGATGAGGAAGATATTGGCTACCTCCCACTGTTCGGTGATAGCCCATATGAACAAGCTGTCGATCCTTTCCGCAGTGGTGTAAAGTGGTAGGTCGGGCGTACTTGCTGCGACTAGGACGTTGAAGACGAACTCCATCAGGACGATGATGAACGCGCCGATTACCATGCCTCGATTGTTCGCTGTCCCCCCGATTACGAACGCGGCCCAAACTAGGAATGTGCTCTTGGCCGGCTGCATAAAGTTGGCCTCGATGCCTCCCAGTTTCCATAGCCACAGGGCCCCTGCCAGAGCCGCTATGGAGGCCCCGAGGGCTAAGCTTGCTGCCTTGTGGGTGAGGACGTCGTGACCATGGTGCTGCGCGACCTCCTCGTCCTCTCTGATGGACTTCAGAATCCTCCCCCATGGCGAGGAAATGAGGGTATCTAGCATGACCCAGACGACAATCACCGAGATTAGTCCGAGGATCGCTAGTAGGGTGAAGTAGGATGCCGGCTCGCCCAAGTTGAACAGGTTGCTGATGGTCATCGAGGGCGAGTCGACCATGGCGCTCTTGCAGGAGTTGATCACCCCATCCGGGGATGTGAGCTCCTCTCCCGGGCCGTACTCTGTGCTGCCACAGAACCACCACCCGTACAGTGGCTTGGGAAAGCCGGAAATCCCCTGCATCGAGACTATGGGGCCACTCCTTAGGAGGTTCTCGGCGCCTAGCAGTTTGAAGAGGATCTCCCCCAG
>Ga0209404_10000613_pt1 | contig 27558 bp, 24 predicted proteins | sample TroAtlMetagenome_2_FD_187447 | JGI IMG/M metagenome (GOLD analysis project Ga0209404, IMG submission 187447) | Marine eukaryotic phytoplankton communities from Atlantic Ocean - Tropical Atlantic ANT8 Metagenome (SPAdes) (version 2) | ecosystem: Environmental > Aquatic > Marine > Oceanic...
CAAAGGTGTATGATGACGGGTTTCGCCCCGATTTCATCATTGGTATTTGGCGCGGTGGTGCACCTATCGGCATAGCGGTACAAGAATATTTTGAGTTTAAAGACTATTCTACCGACCACATTGCGGTACGTACTTCTTCTTACTATGGCATTAATAAGCAATCTAAAGAAATTCGTGTTCACGGTTTACACTACTTAGTGGAAAACGCTGATGCAGAACACAAGCTACTTATTGTTGATGATGTTTTCGATTCAGGCCGTAGTGTTGATGCGCTTATTCAGCAAATTCGCAAACTGATGCGTTTGAATATGCCAAAAGACATTCGTATTGCATGCCCTTGGTACAAGCCTCAGAACAACACTACTGACATAGTGCCTGATTACTTTGTGAACGAAAGTGACGAGTGGTTAGTATTCCCACACGAAATCGCTGGTTTGAGCGAAGAAGAAATCCGCGAAGGCAAAGGCGAACTAGCCGATGTAATGGATATCTTGTTCGACAAAAAGTAAGCGCACGCGCTAGCTGTTACAAAAACACCCATAAAAAACCGCCCAACCAGGCGGTTTTTTTGTGCCTGCAATTAACGAGACACCCATGTTATTTCGGTATTCTCTTATCAAGACACCCATGTTATTTCGATAATCTTTTATCAAGACACCCATGTTATTTCGGTATTCTCTTATCAAGACACCCATGTTAATTCGGTATTCTTTTATAAAGACACTCATGTTATTTCGGTATTCTCTTATCAAGACACCCATGCTATTTCGGTATTCTTTTATCAAGACACCCATGCTAATTCGGTATTCTTTTATCAAGACACCCATGCTAATTCGGTATTCTTTTATCAAGACACCCATGTTATTTCGGTATTCTCTTATCAAGACACCCATGCTATTTCGGTATTCTTTTATAAAGACACTCATGTTATTTCGGTATTCTCTTATCAAGACACCCATGCTATTTCGGTATTCTTTTATCAAGACACCCATGCTATTTCAGTATTCTTCTATCAGGACACTCATGTCTATCCGACACCAGAGTTAATCGGTCACCCACCTTTATACTCATCAATATAGGGTGGGTGTCCTTCTTATTTCTTCTTATTTTTAGGCCTATAAACGTGGGTGCCTTCATAACTTTGTCGTAACTATGATGTGAAAAAAACATGGGTGTCTCATTAAGACGGGATTGGTAAGTTGCGGGGAAATACTGGAAATGCTCATATTAACTGCAGGTTAATTAGCGTGGGTGTCCATGTAATCTAGGTAATTTAATTGACGTGAGATGATGGGTGTCTCGTCAATGTGCGTTAATGTGATGAGTGTCTTGCTATAGTTTTATGGTGGGTGTCCACGTAAATTCTCACGTAAATCCTATGTAAACTACTTGAGCCTCAAAGGTGGGTGTCTCTATATCATTGAAGCTGAAATAAACGTGGGTGTCTTGTTTAAGGTTATTATTAAGGCTCTCGCTTAGTTGTCGAGATAAAACTTGTCGTGGAAGGTGTAAACCCAAGTGGGTTGATAGATGACGAGTAGGGTGATGGCCATACCGTTAAGCAGGGCTTCTGGAAATACCAAAAGTGGAATAAGCAGTACGAAGTTGTCGAAAATGACGTCCCACGTGTAAATGCCTTCAACAAAATAGTATCCCGCTAGTGTGCCTGTTTTAAGGGCGATGCTAAGTGCGCCTGGAAAGAAAGCGCACACAAAAATATAAACGAACAGTTGGCGGGGCAGGTGGTGAAATGAAACTAGATATACAAAGTAGGTGACCGCGACAGGCAGCATTACTCCCAATACACCATTGATTCCTAATGTTTGCCATTGTGCAAAACCAGCGGCAGTAGCTCCCAACAGGGCAAGGGTTCCAGCTAGAATTGCGTAACGAAACCCGAGCATAAGCGTAACCACACTTAAACCAACAAAGTGAACATCTAGCCCTTCAAAAATACCTACTTTGAAGATCCAAAACGCGAATAACGCAGCGGCACTACCAAATAGCAGGTGCTGTTGGTGTTTATCACCCATTAGGCCTACAACAGAAATTTGTTTAATTACCCCAACAAGGGTTAAGCAATATAAAATAAGGCCAAGCCACTGTAGCGTTGTCACATACACTCCGATTGATAATTACGGAACATTTATTATTTACTGTAAGTAGCCCAAATAGGCGCATGATCAGATGGTTTCTCAATGCCGCGAAGTTCATAATCTATTCCGGCATCACTCAATCTGTTATGCATAGATGGGGTAGCTAAAATAAGATCAATACGAAGCCCACGATTATCATTAAAACCTTTTGAGCGATAATCGAACCACGAGTATCTGTCGGTTGTATCAGGGTTCAATGTTCTAAAGCTGTCTTCAAAACCCCAATCCATCAGTGTGTTCAACCACACTCTTTCTTCGGGTAAAAAGCTACATTTGCCGGTGCGCAACCAGCGCTTTTTATTTTCTTCGCCAATTCCAATATCTGAATCGGTATGGGAGATGTTCACATCGCCCATTACAATGACATTTTCATCTGGCGTATGGTGGGTGTCTAGGTAAGTCATCAGATCTTTATAAAACTTACGTTTTGCTGGATATTTGGTTTCGTGCTTTTCGTTTTCGCCTTGCGGGAAGTAGCCATTTAATACGGTAACGGGCTGGCCGTCGCTGTCAGTGGTTTTCAATATGATCATGCGACGCTGTGCATCTTCTTCATCGGTAGGAAAGCCCATAAGCACTGACTCAGGCTCTTTTTTCGCTAAAAAGGCCACACCGTAGTGACTCTTCTGACCATGAAAATAAACGTGATAACCCATCGCTTCAACTGCTTCGACAGGAAACTGTTCGTTGTGAACTTTTATTTCCTGCAGGCCAATAATGTCAGGCTGATGTGCATCTATTAATGCTTGAAGTTGATGAAGACGGGCGCGAATGCCATTGATATTAAATGAGATTACTTTCATAAGAGCTTCTTAAAAAACGGAATTGGTGAATACTAACAGAATGCTGAGTTTAACTTAATGTTTGTGGTGGCAAACTTGTACTTTTTCCTAGCAAAATTAGATGCTCAAACCAAAGATTTGCATCATTGATAATTGCAACGCTTAACGTTTCGCCGTTGTGGTTCTCTAACTCTTTTTCGACCAGGCTCTCTAACTCATTTTCAACATAACTAGCCTCAATCAGTACAGGCAATAAACGTGCTACTTCTTGCTTAAATTCGGGCCAAGCTTTGGCTTGTTTGGCCATAGATTGATAGTAATTTGTCGGAAAGCCGTAATCAGTTTTATTGAGCCTGCGGCTAATAATATTGGCGCCCATAGACGATCCTAACCACACATACATTGCGGAAATGGCAGCAGAAAGCGCTGTTTCGAAACTAGGTAAGTCTACGTTTTGCAATTCAGCCATACCCTTGGCATTAACTGAATTTAACTCTGCTAAGTCATTATCAAGCGTAGTTATCACTGCTTGATCTTCAAACTGATTTGCTAAAGCTTGAAGCGAAGGGTATTTCTCAGTCGCATGGTTGATGACTGACTTGCAACGCTGGTGGAATTCTCGCATAACGCAAAGTACGTTATAGTAATTTTTACGATGAGCTTCATGATTTTCATTGCCATTATCACCCATCATATTATGAAAAAGTGCAAAGGGCGCACTGTGCTCTAGCGCTTCATGTTTGTTATGAGTTTTTGTTTTTAAATCGCTAAATAAGTTTTGCATGAAGTTTTAAGCTTTACGTTTTATTAATAGAAGGCGGATGTAATGTACTACCAAGAAATGCAGATTGCTAACGGACAAGAAGCATGTGGAGTGCGTTTTTCGACCTAATCTAAAAACAGAAGATCAGGTTACATAATATAGCCCGCAATAGTATTAGTCGCGGGGAATGTTTTCAACTTGAATGTTCCCTGAATTATAAGAATGGTATTTGGCGGAGCAGCTTGCAAAGGGTATACTTGGCGCCTCTTAAATATAAGGTGATTTTTTGTGTTTCCAGATACTGTAACCGCCACCCTGAACGACACTGTGCTAGCGCAGGCTAAAAGCTTGTCTGCTGAAGACCGACAAATGCTAGTGATCAGCTACGTACCCAAAGCGAAAGAAATTTGGCTAATCCAAGGTACAGAAGGCTTTGTCATGCTGGAAGACAACGACATTACCCGACTGCCCGTTTTTCCTCACAATAACTTAGCGCAAGCGTGGTTGGACGAGAATCAAATTACAGGTACTTGTGTGGCAGTGCCATTCGACGAATTTACCGAAACTTGGCTACCTGGTTTAACTAAAAATGGCGTGGAGTTGGTTATGTTTCCTACCTCTGCCGATGCCGAAAACTTAGTCATGACAGCAGAAGAGCTAAGTGCAGAATTTAGCGCAGATGCAAGCGCTTAACTGTTGGACTCAGTTTTCCGAATGACTGATTGTGACATCCACCGCTGTAACTTAAGTGATGACTGAATCTATGCACCTGTTGCCCTTGGGGCAATCCGTGGCTACAGCTAAAGGCTGGGATGGTGCCACCCGAGCCATTATGCTGGCGGGCAAGAAGCTGGTTGCTCTACCAGAGTCTGCGCGCACTGAAGATGCATTAGTACCGGGTTGTGAAAGTAAAGTGTGGGTAGCGTGTTTGTATTCACAAGACACTAGCGAACTTGTTATTGCGGCTTATTCGCCCAGTAAGATTATTCGCGGCGTACTGGCGGTACTGTTAGAAAAAGCGAATAGCCTTTCCGATGAACAAAGAAAGGCTTATGACTTTGAGCAATATATGAACGCGTGTAATTTGCAGCGTCATTTAAGTCAGTCCCGAGGCAATGGTATATTGAGTGTTTTACGACGCTTAAATACGCTATAAATTTTGGTTTTTAGCTTCAATCCACTGCGACATATATTTACTTGCATTCAAGGTTTGATGCCACAGCAGCCCCTGTAAAAACAAGGTCTTGCGATGGGCATCTACATCTTTAGCTATGCTGGCAATCCGTTCGGCTAAGCGCTCGCTTTCTTTGTCATTTTCAAAAGCGCTTAACAACACTAGCCCTAACTGACTTGCTGACGACCAATCCTCTTCGCTGTTATAAAGCTTAATGGCGTGATTCGCGAAATCTTCTGCCGTATCGCAAATGGCGCCAGCCCATGTTGGCTGCGTAGCACTATTCTCTGTTTCTTCTGCAATACCTTCAGCGCCAACCCAGGTAGTGAGGGTAGGGGTTCCACATCGCATAGCTTCGAGTATTTTGCCTTTAATACCCGCACCAAAGCGCAGCGGCGCTATAAGCAGCCGAGCGTTAGCAATCACATCGTGTGCATTTTCAGCCCAGCCATCTAAGTAAAACCCACTCTTTGGGTTATGCAACTGCGTTGCTTTTTTGGGCGGGTAGGCACCATAAATATGTAAATTTGCTTGAGGAAGTACCTTTTTAATAGCTGGCCAAACGGTTTGCTTTAGCTGTAATACTGCATCCCAATTTGGCGCATGACGAAAATTGCCAATAGTGACAATGTCGGTGCGTTTTTCAAAATCTGGAGCGTTGCCATCTACTGTCGCTACATTGAGCGGATGGTAATAAAGCTGTTTTGCAGGAACCTGGTAATGCTTGGTAAGTAGTGTGTATTCTTTGCGAGAAATGACCAACGTAAGATCGCAACGTAAAATAGCGGCAATTTCTCGCTGAGCTAAAGGGGTATTGTAATCAGCCTCTTTCGCTGCGCCGGCAATTGGCGTTACATCAGGAGAGGTTGCAGTTTCTTTGGATGCTCGCAGTGCATTATCTTGTGCTTTAACGGCATCGTGCCTAGCTTGTCGCAAACTGTGCAAGTCTTCAGTGTTTAGTACACGAATAGCAGAAGGGCAGGCGTCTTTTACTCGCCAAGAAAACTGTTCTTCGGTCATATACCGGTCGAAAATAACCACATCAGGGCACAGCTTCGCTATGCGTTCATTAAAACTGCTGCAATTAAGTGCAACCGCTTCACTACTAACGCCTATGTAATCTAGGTCAGCTTTGTGGATACTGTCAGCGGCAGCGGTCATGAAAGTTACATTATGGCCGTGGCTTAGAAACTGATTAATCAGAGCCAGCATATTTTGGCCTGCGGCGGAGGAGTTGGGTTCAGGCCACACATAGCCAACGACTACAACCTGCATTATGCCCTGTGACATGCCTTGTGACATTCCCTCTAACATAAATACCTGTGCTTGAATGTGTAAAGCGCGAAATAGTAGCACAGCAGGAAATAAAGAAAATGAAACTCTATCATCGATAGAGATTCTCGAAATTACCTGATTATTGGTGGTTACCCCTATCAGGGTTGCATTAAATGTATGTTAATTTATTGCATACTATACGAAAGATAATGAATTCCGATTAGCTAGGCTAAATAATCGCGCTATAATGTAGCTATCAGTGAAAAAGCTAATATTGTTTGATAGTTACAGTTTTTATTTCTTGGCGTGATTGTTACACGTCACCCTTCTAAATAGAGTAGGTTATATCAGGAGCGTATACCTAAATGACCTTACAAGATATCATTAGTAACGCGAGCACATTGTTTGTGCTGCCCGACTCGGTAACGCGTTTAAAAGCTTGCATGGATGATGGGGCATCTAATATTGACGATATTGCCGACATCATCTCTTTTGACCCTTCGTTAGCCACGCAGCTTTTAAGGGTGGCAAATTCGGCGTTGTACCGCTTTCCGAATAAAATAGACACGATTACTAAAGCGCTACAAGTAGTGGGTACGCGCTCAACCTACGACCTCGCTCTTGCATTTGGCGTTAGCCAAGCATTCAAAGAGGTCGATGGCCAAGTTATCGACTTAGATAAATTTTGGGAGCAAAGTGTTTCTTGCGGTCTTCTAGCAAAGTACTTTGCTGAAATGCGAAATATTAGAGAGCCGGAACGCTTATTTGTTGCAGGTTTACTGCATAATATTGGTGAATTAGTAGTTGTGGCCACGTTGCCAGATAGCGCAAAACGTTGTCAGGCGTTTAACGCAAGAGTAAGCCCAGCTGAACTGCAAGCTGGCGTGTTGGGTTATACTTTTACGAATGTGTCGGCGGGGATCATCAAAGAGTGGGGTATCCCTGAAACCATATACAAGCCTATTGCGAAAATACACAGTGATAGTAGCAATACTTCAGAATATGAAGAGCAAATACTTCAGTTGTCATACGTTTTGGCGCTAGACAACGTAAATTCAGAAATTTATCCCAGCTACAATAACTTAAAACCTGAATTGCATGAAAGCCTGTCGCTTAATCGTGACGACTTAGAAGATGCTTTAGATATTACTAACCTGCAGTGTATTTCTGTTATCTCCTTATTCAATCCGAATGCCTTTATGCTTTATTAATGAAAAAGGGCGTACTATTTATGCAGTACGCCCTTATTTGATATCTAATTCTTGGTGCCTTTGTAGCCAAACCTTTTCTTACTAAATACTTTCTTAATAAGTACCTTTTGGATAACCACTTACTGGCTAAAGACTTCTCATTAAGCTTCGACTAGCTAAAGGTTTTCTAGCCAATAACCCGTTCAATAATTACGGTTCGATTAATCGAAAATTGCCACGGTTTGGCGACTTATCGCAACGACTTCATTGTCTTTATCCCAAATAGTGGCTTCTGTGTGGCCGTAGCCATCCTCCGCCTGACGGGTATGTGCTTGGTAAGCAAACCAGTCGGTAGGGTCTACCTGCTTATGCGGGTGTATAAACTCCAGATTCCAACTAACAGTACTTGCTGGAGCAGGCAATTTCATCATTTGTAAAAGCGTAGGCGGCCAAGCATCAATCATGGTAATGATATGTGCGTCGGTGATTTTCGCTGGTGGCTTTTTAAAGCGCATGTGTCCGTGGTAAACGCTGGTTTTTTTACGGGTGAAGGGAATACCCCCTTTATCGATGGCCAAATCGAAATGACGTAAAAACTTAGGCGTAACTTTTGGAATTTGCGGTATGAATTTGCCTTTGGTGGGCACCGGCATTTCATGGGTGTCTTTATTTTCTACCTTAATACCTGATTTTCTGCCAATACCAAAACAGGCTTGAACGAATACACAGCTTTTACCATTTTGCTTTGCATGGGCGGTATATTGAGATACGTTTTTGCCCTCACGCAATAAGGTCACTTCAATGGAAAATGGGATGTCTGGCGAGAGCGGGCCAACAAAGTTAGTTGTAAATGAACGCAGCACGCGTTCCTCACTGACTTTTTGACGAATAGCGCTGTACGCCATACCTGCTGAAATACCGCCGAATGCTGTACGCCCTTGAGCCCAAATGCTGGGAATAATGAGGTTATCTACTTTCCATTCATTGTCAGAAAGTGCCTCTAAAGAAGAAAGAGTTAAAAGCTCGTCTACCGTCATGCTGTTTGTCTGGTCTGATGAGTAAGGGTGTTGATATCCTACCTTAAGCTCAAGCTAACAGAAAGCCTAGGCTAACATTCCTTTTTATATTTACAAATAAGTAACAATAAGTTGTCAATCTTTTAACCTGCCGCGTAGACTGAGTTTTCATTGAATTTAAAGGGAATGATATGGCCCACAGTCAGGTTCAAACGGCACCAGTAGAGAAAGCGGATACTTCCCGCGCCTACAGAAATTACGTGTTAGTGATACTAACGCTGGTTTATGCATTTAATTTTATTGATAGACAGATCATAGGTATCCTTTCTCCATTCATTAAAGCTGATTTGGGTTTAGATGATGCGCAGTTAGGCTTATTAAAGGGCGTTTATTTCGCTATCCTTTATACCGTGGTGGGCATTCCTATTGCGTGGCTTGCTGATCGCTATAGTCGCGTAAATATTATTGCTATCTCGCTCACCCTATGGAGCGGCTTTACCGCAGCTTCGGGGCTTGCCATGAACTACACGCAACTGGCCCTTGCCAGAATTGGGGTGGGTATTGGTGAAGCAGGGGGGAGCCCACCTTCACACAGTATTATTTCCGACCTATTTCCTAAAGAAAAACGCGCAGGCGCACTAGCGGTTTACTCACTAGGTATTCCGTTTGGCGTGATGTTGGCATTCTTTGCTTCTGCGTTTTTCTTGCAAGGCGGATCAGCTGATTGGCGTACCGTAATGATAAGTGTGGGATTACCGGGCGTGTTATTAGCACTATTGCTGAAATTTACGGTAAAAGAGCCAAAACGTACCGAGTCAGTACAAACTGAAGACGCTGAAAAACCGAGTGTTTCAGCGTCGCTCAAAACCTTGTTGAAAATACCTACGTGGTGGGGAATGGCCTTAGGTATTTCCTTTGGCTCGTTCGGTAACTATGCCATTTCGACTTGGATCATCGATTATTATGTACGTGCCTTTGCTGGGCTAGATATTACGCAGTTGCTAATTGCGTTTGGTATTATTAATGGTTCTGCTTATGCATTAGGCGTGTGGCTTGGCGGTTATATCGCCGATAGATGGGGCAAACAAAACAAGAAAGCATATGCCTTGCTACCTGCTATTGCGCTCATTATTGGTGTACCAGCGTTGTATTTCTCGCTTCAAGTTAACGACTTATGGTTGTCGGTAGGGTTAATGACCTTCTTACTGTTTACCAGTGGTTCGTATTTAGGTCCCAGTTTTGCCATGGCGCAAACCCTTGCACCTATCAATGTTCGTGCTATGTCTACGGCATTATTTTTCTTTGTATTGAATATTATTGCACTGGGCGGCGGACCAACAATAACCGGCATCATTAGCCAAGCGTTAGTGCCTTCATTGGGTGAAGTTGAAGCTCTGCGTCAATCTTTACTGTATTTGATTGTGCCCTATGCGCTTTCGATTATCGTGTTCTTATGGACCAGTACTAAAATTGTTAAAGATTGGGAGATGGCAGAGTCGAGAGGGCTGTAGTACTATCTTCTTCATAAATAACATGTTGTTTTGATTAAGGGCTGGTTTACCAGCCCTTACTTTTCCCGCTTTGCTATCGTTATGTATAGCTTTGACACCGCTTTTCGTGAAGGAGTATTTCATTGTCGAAAACCGATATTAGTTTTCACTTTGCCCATGCAAATGGATTTCCTGCTGGTAGTTACAACGCGCTTTTTTCTTCATTACCTCAGCACTTTCACCGTCTTCATGTCGACCGGTTTGGCCACGATCCTCAATTGCCAGTGAATGCTAATTGGCGCAATCAAGTTAATGAGCTTATAAAACACGTAAAAGTCGAAAACACTGACAGTAGAGGTGTTTATGCGGTAGGGCACTCCTTTGGTGCGGTAATTTCTTATATGGCAGCCTGCGAAGAGCCCAGCTTGTTTCGAGGACTTATCATGCTTGACCCTCCGTTAGTGATGGGCCCCATGAGTTACTTTTTTCGGTTTGCGAAAAAGACACCTTTAATCAACAAATTAACCCCTGCGAAGTTAGCTGAAACGCGAAATACACAATGGCCATCTCATACTGATATGGAAGCGTACTTTCAAGGGAAAGCGCTGTTTCGTAATATGGATAAGCGATGTATTCGTGATTATGTTAAGCATGTGACACACACCAAAGGCGAGCTGACATCGTTAACATTCAAGGCCGAGGTAGAAGCGTCATTATTTCGCAATGTGCCGCATAATTTAGGTAAGTATAAAGGCAAGTTGAAGTGCCCAGCATTGCTGGTAACGGCTAAAGATGGTGCGGTGTGTAGACCGGCTATGTATGATAGGTTAATTCAGCATAACAACATTGATCATACTGAATTTAAAGGTGGGCATATGTTCCCGTTAGAACATCCTGAAGCAGTGGCTGAACTTATTTCAACCACCATTTCAAAATGGAATAACTCGCTTTAGGTAGGAGATAGGCCGCCAACAGGTTGGCCTAGCATTTCTCTTGTAACTAACACCACGCCTTTTTCAGAAACGCGGAATCCTCGTGCTCTATCATCATCGTGGTTGTAACCAATAACGGTGCCTTCTGGAATAACACAACCTCTATCAAGCAGTACTTTTCTTAGCTTACAATGACGCATAATTTCTACATCAGGCAAAATTACCGCATCTTCTATAAGGCCGTACGAGTGTACCCTTACGTTCGAGAAGCAAATTGTGCCGCGTAGGGTTGAACCAGAAATAATACAGCCGCCAGACACAACCGAATTAATCGCTTCCCCGCGCCTGTCGTGATCTTCCCACACAAATTTTGCAGGTGGCAATTGTTCTTGGTAGGTCCAGATGGGCCATTTTTGATCGTACAAATTAAGCTGTGGAACCGGTGCCACCATCTCCATATTGGCTTCCCAAAATGAATCAATGGTACCTACATCACGCCAATAGGCATCGCCACCACCAGTGCTTTCAAATTCAAACGCATACACGGGGTGATCTTTGATAATTGATGGGATAATGTCTTTACCAAAATCACGCTGTGAGCCAGAGGTTGCAGCGTCTCTTCGTAATTGTTCGAATAAAAACTCAGTATCGAAAACATAGTTGCCCATTGATGCTAGGCAGCGACTGTCATCGCCTGGTAGGGGAGCCGGATGTTCAGGTTTTTCTGCAAAACCATTAATACGATAATTTTCATCGATCGACATCACACCAAATGAACCAGCAGCTTCTTCGATTGGAACCGACATACATGACACGGTCATTTTTGCGCCACTTTCAACATGACGCGCTAGCATAGTACCGTAATCCATGCGATAGATATGGTCGCCAGATAAAATCATTACGTACTTGGGCAGTTCGTCTCGAATAATGTCGATATTTTGGAATACTGCATCGGCGGTACCTTCATACCAGCTATCAGAGAATCGCTGAGAAGCAGGTAGTATTTCTACTGACTCACCGAGTTCCTTCTTGAAGTGTCCCCAGCCGCGTACTAAATGTCTTATTAATGAATGAGACTTGTACTGGGTTACTACGCCAACACGTCTAATGCCTGAGTTAATACAATTAGATAGCGGAAAATCGATAATTCTAAACTTACCGCCAAAATAGAGTGCAGGTTTTGCGCGCCACGTTGTTAATTCATGTAAACGTGAGCCCCTTCCTCCGGCTAATATTAGTGCGTAGGTATCGCGAGTCAGATTACTAATATAGCGTGAACTCTGATCTGCCATGTCCTCGTTCTCCATTTTTTGAGACACAATCTTGCGGTGTCGATGAATGTGTAAAAACCGTAATTCATACCGATTGCACTAGGGCGTAGTAAGTAGAATATTGCCCTGGAAATTAGGTTTTATGATAACCTAACTTCATATTACACAAGAATAAATATAATGCCACGGCGTTTTGCTGAACTATGTAAAAAAAACGTTATTTTTTCTTAAGGGATATTTTATGTCTTCTACTACCCCAGTTATTTTTGACCACGATGGTGGCATTGACGATTTATTATCGCTAATACTTTTGCTGCGTTTACCTAATATAAATGTAGTGGGTGTAACCATTACGCCGGCCGACTGTTACCCAGATGATGCTTTGCTGAGTACTCGCAAAATCCTTTCATTAACGGGTAATTCCCATATTCCTGTAAGTGTAGGGCAGTTAACAGGCCCCAATCCATTTCCGCCTGAATGGCGCGCTCAACCTAAAATGTGCCATGCTACCCCCACCATGCTGCGTACATCTCACGATGACGTGAAGGTTGAAAGCAAGGCCGCGCATGAATGGATGCATAGTGCATTAACTCATGCTGCTGAGCCTGTTACCGTTTTAATGACAGGCCCGGCTACCAACTTAGCCGCCGCGTTAACGCAAAGCCCAAACCTTGTAGATAAGGTACAAAAAGTGGTGTGGATGGGAGGTGCCGTAAAGGTCAAAGGTAATGTGGCTATGCATGATCATGACGGTTCAGCGGAATGGAATGCCTATTGGGATCCTAAGGCCACTAAAGTATTGGTAGATAGTGGCGTAAATTTGCTGCTAGTGCCTTTAGATGCCACCAACGATTTGCCTGTTAGTTGGGATTTTTTGCAGCAACTTGCTGTAAAAAATACGCCGGTTTCAGACCTGTCTGGGCAATTTTGGGCGTCAACGGTGACGTCTATTCCCTCTTATGAGTTTACGTATTTTTTATGGGATATTCTTTCAACCTGTGTATTAGCCTTACCAGATACCAAGCTGCGTATTGAAACCGGTCAGGTTGCGGTTAGTACAACAACGCCGAATGCAGGCCATACCTACCCCTGTGACGAAACGGGGAGTTCAATTTCTTGGGTGGCAAGCGTTGATGCTGATTATGTCCGCGAAATGGTAATTCACTATTTAAGCGGAGAGTTTTGTCAATCACCAGTGCCATTTGTTAAATAATTGTTATATATTTCTAATCCTATGTGATTATCATGGAGTTTTAGATGGCAGCTTTAAAGAAGATAGTTTTAGGTGTGGGCGTACTGATCGCTTTGGTAGTTGTGGTTGGGCTGTTCCTTCCACAGCAATACAAAGTTGAAAGAAGCATTTTGATTAATGCACAACCTGAAGAAATTTATCCCGATGTCGTCGATTTGCGGGCATGGCAAAACTGGGGCGTTTGGTTTCAACGGGACCCTAGTATGGAAATCGATTACTCTGGGCCAGATAGAGCTATTGGAATGATGTCATCTTGGAAAAGCGTGACGGAAGGTAATGGGGAGATGAAAATTACCGACTTAGAACACAATAAAAAGGTGGTTTACTCATTGGCTTTCCCAGAATGGGAAATGGGTTCGACAGGATCATTAGTAATATCGCCTGCTGGTGAGGCTACTAAAGTGACGTGGGTTGACTCAGGTGACGTGGGTAACAACATCATCAGTCGCTACTTTGTACTGATGATGGACGGCATGATAGGCCCAGATTTCGAGATGGGATTAGAAAATTTAAAAACCGTAGTGGAAAACAAAGGCTAGTCACCTAGGTAAGCTTTTGCTTGGTACAAAAGCGCCAATATTTTTCACTACAGACCAAGCCAAGTTAGCTTGTATGGATATTTTCCAAAGCGTACTTGGCTTTTTTCATTTTGGGCAATAGAAGTTCAAATGAATGAAATATAAAGTGAAGCTAGATGGTGTTATCAAGACACCCATGATTTAAAGCCTGTTACCAAGCGCGTTATCAAGACATCCATGTTACCAAGACACCCACGTTATCGTTCACTCGATAATTTTTTTACAGAGACACCCATGATTAGGAAGTTGCCCCAGAAGAGTTACCAAGACACCCACGCTTGCGTACCGCGTTATGAAGACACCCATGATTTTGAATGTTACTGGGACACCCACGTTATCGTTCACTCTATAATGTTTTACAGAGACACCCATGCTAGCGTAAAGCATGTAAAGCGAAGTTCTAATGAAACCCTGATGATTGTAGTTGTGTGAGTTGTGGGAGAGTTAGTTTAAGGTGGGTGTCTCGCTAAGGCTGTTTAAGGTGGGTGTCTCGATTAAATTGATATTTAAAATTGGCCTAATTGTTTAGGTTATTCAGTGTGTTAATAAAATATGTTGCGCCTTAAAACCGCGTGATCAAGTTTTGAGCTATTTTCGTACAAAGTCTGTTAAGTAACGCTAAAGTAATCGGCGGTTGGTTTGTTATACAGCAACAATCGTAATTGTGTTAATTCATGTTGGGAAAGAACATGTTGGGAAATAAACGCCGCCTAATAGTGGGTCTAGCTTTTAATAAATTAGCCGACTTATTAGCATCTGCAAAAACCACATTGCCTGCACTACTAATCTCCCTGGGGGCTCCTAGCTGGATGGTGATGTGGTTGGTGCCAATTCGCGAATCTGGTGCATTGTTGCCCCAAGCGTTAATTGGTGTGTATTTACGCAAAAAAAGCGCTAGGCACCATGTTTGGCGGCTAGGTATGGCCATACAAATCTCGGCTATATGTACAATGTTAGCTGCCGCAGTTGTCACTGAAGGTTTTGTGGCGGGGTTAATTATACTCGCATCACTGGTGTTTCTAAGTTTAGGCCGCTCTGCAAGCTCACTTACCGTAAAAGATATGGAAGCAGACATTAGTCAAAAAGGTGAACGAGGTAAGTTAGTTGGTTTAGCATCTACGGCGTCCGGTGTGATGACATTATGCGCTGCAGTTCCTCTCGTGTATTTTGAAAGAGAGCTTGAAGGTTATTCAATCTTCATTTTATTAGCCTCATCAGCACTTGCATTTTGTATCACGCTATTTTTAATGTTTTCGATAAAAACCCATGTTGAAATAGAAGAGTCTCAAAATAAGTCGTTGTTTAACTGGCGTTTTGACAACACAGTGTATCGATTCGTTTTTGTTCGGGGGTTGTTTGTTCACTCTGCGCTAGTCGCGCCATATTTCATGTTAGAAAGTTCGCAAAACGCGAAATCGTTGCTTCCTTTTTATCTTGCTGCACAAGCCCTAGCGTCAATGCTTTCTTCGTTTCTATGGGGAAAGATTGCAGATAAGAGTGCTCGATTCACCCTCCAATTGTCAGGAGTCTTGGCTTTAATCGCCTGTGTTGGCTTACTTGCTATGGAGCCTGAAAGTGTGTGGCTGTCTGCAGGTTTGTTTTTTATTCTCTCAATTGCACATGCTGGCGTGCGAACAGGGCGAAAAACTTATAGCTTGGATATTAAAGAAGGGCAAGACAGGACTGAGTTAGTTGGTTTTTCAAACACAGCTATAGGTCTTATTTTGCTTGGGTTTGGTGGGGTTTACGCGATTGTATCGTCATTCATCGACTTTTCAGTGGTGTATATTATGGCAGCAATGCTGACCGTGGCGATTTGTACTACGCTTATATTACCAAAAGAAAAATAAAAGAAGAGGAGGTTAAGCGTTTTGCGAATTACTGTGATTGCATTTCTGGAGCCCAGTTTATATCTCAGTCGATATTGGGCGAACGTGGCTTTAGTAATCAAGTTTGGTTTCAAGTATGTCTTATAAGCACCAACCACAAAATGAATCTGCAGGCTTGCCAGTTAAAGATCCCGAGGAATTAGAGGGTTATCTTGACGCGTTTTTAGATATTTCAGTTGACCCCGTATTTATCAGAGACGGTGAGGGTAACCTTTTAGTTGCGAACAATGCTTTTTGTGAGCTTGTGAACGTTTCTCGAGAAAAACTAATCGGAACAACTTTCTCCGATAAAATCTACCCACAAGAATTTGTGAAGCTAGCGCAGAGCGACAAGCAAGTGTTAGATACTGGGGAAGATAAAGTCGTAGAGCAAACCCTGAAGGGAAAAGACAATAAAGCAATTGTAGTAGTTGCTAAAATAAGCCGATTTATCGACCGCAACAACAGGCGTTTTATTGTTGGTGTAATTCGTGATGTGACCAAACGCAGGCAGAATGAGTTAAGAGAAACCACTCGTAGTGAAGTGTTAGAGCTCATCACCAACGGAGAGCCTCTAAAAGTGGTCTTGAACGCGATTGTCAGTGTGGTTGAGCTTAACAATCCGGAAATGATGTGCAGTATCTTACTTCTCGATGAGTCTGGGATTCATTTACGTAGTGGAACTGGAGCAAGTCTTCCAAAGTTTTATGTCGATGCTATCGATGGCGTTGAAATAGGTAGTGGCGTAGGTTCTTGCGGCACAGCAGCGTTTATTAACGAACGTGTCATCGTTGCAGATATTCAAACACACCCTTACTGGAAAAATTTTAAAGCGTTAGCTGAGCGCGCTAATTTAGGTGCCTGCTGGTCTGAACCCATTCGTTCTACACAAGGTGCAGTGCTTGGTACTTTTGCCATTTATCACGCTAGTATTAATTACCCCTGTGACGCTGATCTTGCGCTAATTGAGCAGACTGCCAGTTTAGCGAGTATCGCTATCGAAAAAAATCGTTTTGAAGAAACATTAAAGCGAGCTGCCAGCGTTTTCACTCATGCGAACGAAGGCATAATTATTACCGACGCCTCAGCCACGATTGTTGAAGTGAATGATACGCTGTGCCGTATCACCGGCTACAGCAAATCGGAAGTACTGGGGAAAAACCCTAAAATTCTTCAATCGGGTCGTCACGCTGCACAGTTTTATGAAAACATGTGGAATACGCTTAACACTGATGGAAACTGGAGAGGGGAGATTTGGAATCGTCGTAAGGACGGTGAAATTTACCCTGAAATGGTCACAATCAGTGCAGTTAAAAACGAGGAGGGTCAGGTTCAACACTATGTTTCGCTTTCAACCGATATATCAGAAATTAAGCTCAATGAAGGCAAGTTAGAACGGATAGCACATTATGACTTGCTGACCAATTTACCTAACAGAGTTTTGCTTGCTAAGCGCCTTAATCAAGCCATTAAACACAGTCAGTTACAACAAAATTCATTAGCTGTCGCATTCATGGATTTAGATGGTTTTAAAGCGATTAACGATAACTACGGACATAACATAGGTGACCAGTTTTTGGTTGAGGTCTCTAGTGGCTTAAAAGCTAGCTTGAGAGCGGGAGATACAATTGCACGTATTGGCGGAGACGAATTTATTATAATCATGGTTAACCTGAATGAGTTCAGTGACTGTGAGCATGTTTTAAATCGACTTCTTAAATCTGCCTCTGCACCAGTCAATGTTGCCGATGCGGTTATGCAAGTATCAGCGAGTATTGGAGTCACTGTCTTTCCTCAAGATAACGTAGATGCTGATCAGTTAATACGGCATGCGGACCAAGCCATGTACGTTGCAAAGCAAGGAGGTAAGAACCGATATCACCAGTTCGACTTAGAACAAGATAACGCGATTAATACTTATAATAAAAGCATTGATAATGTGCGCGTTGCCCTGGAACGAAATGAATTTGTCTTACATTACCAGCCCAAGGTGAATATGAGTTCTGGTGAAGTCATTGGCGTAGAAGCTTTGATCCGCTGGGAGCATCCCGAAAGTGGTCTAATTCCTCCGCTAGATTTCTTGCCTGTTATTGAAGGTCACGGTGTCAGCTTGCAAGTGGGAGAATGGGTTATTGATGCGGCTTTGACACAAATTGCGTGCTGGCAGAAAAGCGGTATTTCATTACCCGTAAGTGTGAATATTAGCGCACATCAATTGCAGCAGGACAACTTTACCTCTCGGCTAGAAGCACTGTTGGCGGCTCACCCTGATGTAGACCCTGGCTATTTAGAGTTAGAGATTCTGGAAACCAGTGCGCTGCAAGATACTTTCCAAGTATCTTCAACAATGAATGCGTGTCACGATTTAGGGGTGAGCTTTGCTTTAGATGATTTTGGTACTGGTTACTCATCACTTACTTATCTGAAGCGTTTGCCAGCTTACTTGATCAAAATTGATCAAAGCTTTGTGCGAGATATGCTAGATGACACTGATGACTTAGCGATTGTTGAAGGTGTGGTTGGGTTGGCAAAGACATTTAAACGAGAAGTAATTGCGGAAGGCGTAGAGTCGGTTGAGCACGGCGTTGCCCTTGTCCGCTTGGGTTGTGAGTTAGCGCAAGGCTATGGCATAGCCAAGCCTATGCCGGCCAATAAAGTCTCTCAATGGCTAACTACTTGGGAAGCTAACGAGGCATGGTTGGCGTTGAGCGGTAATCGGGAACTTGCTTGAGCAGAGAGTTATTACTAGTTTTCAAGACACCCATCATAAGAAGGCATTAACAGGACATCCATCATAAGAACGCGATTAGGGTGATTTTAATTTATAAGGCTACCTAATTTTATCAAGACACCCATGTTTAAATTTAAACAGAAGTAGTAAGAGAAACAAAAAGAGTAATAACAAGATTCGAGGGACACCCACCCTAATATAGGTTTGAGTCCCATTCTTACTCGAGTAGATACGGTGGGTGTCTCGATAACTCCATAACTCCGCACAAAGATACAGTGGGTGTCATTATAATTCTGTTAGCCGTGCAGAACTAGAAATTCACCAAGTACTTTGCTCAGTAAATATATTTGCATATGACAAGGCTACTTAGATGGTCTGAAAAGTGGCTTATAAAGCGGCAGCATTATGGCTAAGAAAGGGTTAGGTATTAGCTTTTTAAGATAAATTCAGATAGTTCAATAAGGTTTTTTTGCCACCTAATTTATATCTGAGAATAGAAGATGGGTATTAACAGGCGCAGGAAAGTAATTTTGCGTTTTTCATCCCCCTTGCGCGCTGCCTGTTGGTATTTTGCTTAAATCCCCTCATTGTAGTTTCACAACCTGCCGCATAACTAAACAGCTTTTCAAAGTGGGAAGTAAGTGCCTGCCAGTGAACCTGACTTATCCCCAACCGAGATAATATTGGGGCGTAATTGCTGTGAATATAACCAGGTTTGTCATCACGAATGATTCTTCCCGTTGTATCAACGAGTTCAAGGTAATCAGTCAGTCTAATAGGTATTTCTTTGATATTGCGTTGATTGCGTTCCCCTGAAAAGGGTAGTAATGCAGAAATCTTCGAATTGCCTTTCAATGCCTGTAAACGTGAGTAAATACTGGTGTACCTAGAGTTTTCGGGGGTTGTCGCTATATTGGCTCTAACGGGGTTTAAGTCTACATAGGCCATACAGGAAAGTAGGGCGCTTTCATTCAATAAAGCTTGAGATTTAAATCTACCTTCCCAAAATCGCCCTGTGCACTCGTCCTCTGTATTAGCTGCCCTAGCAATGAACTCATTGAGGTTTCGCATAAACCAACTAATGTCATACAGGCGCCGGCGGTAAACTTCAGCGGTATCGGTTACTGCTTTTATTTCTGCACCCGAAAGGCGCTCGCCCTTGAGATACCTTTGGGTAAGCAGGGTGCCTTTATGGATACGGTGCCATTGGGTTAGTACTTGTTCTAAGCTCCAGGAACTGGCACTTTTTATATCAACGTGTAGTACCACATGAACGTGATTGCTCATTACCGCATAGGCACAAATATCAATAGAGTACACCGAAGCTAACTCTAGTAAGCGACGCTCGACCCAGCCTCTTCGATGTTCGAAGCTTTTTCCTGAGAGTTGATCAACACCGCATAGGTAGCATTGTCTGACGCAGCGTGAAACGCAGTGATAATAGGGTGTATCAGCAAGGCTAATTTGGCTGCGTCTTGATTGCGGCACGGAAAACATCCAGTAATTTCATATAGAACCATGCTAGCAATCAATAACCATTATTGAACCTGTATTTTAGGCGTGAATTAATCGAATTAACTCTCTATTTTATTGTGGGTGTCTGGTTAGTGGACTTTTACTATGGGTGTCTTGATAGTTCTTATTGATGGTACTTATTGCTAGAACTTTGATAGGGCGCTCTTGTTAGCGCCCTTAGTGTAGAGGTGGGTGTCTCGTTAGCATTTTGCTGGCACTTTGTTGGCATTTAGCCCTAGAGAACCTGAAATTAATTTTTCTTGGCAAGCAATGCATTAGCTACTTTAGACACTGGCTTCCTATCCAACACAGAAGAGATAAATTCAGTAGCTATAAGCAGCTTATCCATACTCACGCCAGTTTCAATTCCAAGTCCATTGAGCATATACAGTACGTCTTCCGTCGCTACGTTTCCGCTGGCACCTTTAGCATATGGGCAGCCCCCAAGCCCTGCAACCGCGCTGTCTATATTCGATATACCGTATTGCAATGCGGTGTAGATATTGACTAGTGCTTGGCCATAGGTGTCGTGAAAATGAACGGCTAAGTCTGCAACTGGTACATGCTGGCAAACGTGCTCGAGTAAACGAGCTGTAGATGCCGCAGTGCCGGTTCCAATGGTGTCGCCAAGTGAAATTTCGTAGCAACCCATATCATGTAACGTCTTTGAAACTAGTGCTACCGACTCGCTGGGGATTTCTCCTTCATAAGGGCAGCCCATCACGCAAGACACGTAGCCTCTAACTGGAATTTTATGCGTGTTTGCAGCTGCAATGACAGGCTCGAATCTTTTCAAGCTTTCACTGATTGAGCAGTTTATATTCTTTTGGGAAAAAGACTCAGACGCAGCGCCAAAAATAGCAACTTCATCGACGCCAACAGCCAACGCAGCTTCAAACCCTTTTAGATTTGGGGTTAAGGCTGAATAGATAACCTCTTTTTCCCGGCTAATTCCTTTGAATACTTCGTCAGAATCTCCCATTTGGGGAACCCACTTGGGAGACACAAAGCTGCCAGCTTCAATACGTTTCAAACCACTTGCATTAAGTAAATTGACGAGGTGTATTTTGTCTTTAGCGCTAAGAATCGCCTTTTCATTTTGCAGCCCATCACGGGCACCAACTTCCACGATGCTCACTTTCGAAGGAAAGTGAGTCGTAGGGTTAGTGACCGAATTTACGATGGGTGTCTTCATAGACTTTTCCACGCTCATTCACCTTTTGAGTCAGAATCGAAATCAATCAGCACTGAGCCGCCATCGACCAACTCACCAGGTTGATAAAAGTAGCCGCGCACCACACCGTCGCAAGGGGCAGTAATACTATGCTCCATTTTCATGGCTTCCATAATAAGTAAGGGGGCATCTTTTTTAACGCTATCACCAATCTCAACCAAATGAGCCACTACGGTACCATTCATTGGTGCATCTAAGCTTGCACCATTATGGTTGTCATCATCATCTCCCATATCAGGCGCTAAGACCTTGAAGTGACAGGGCGAATCTTGACCAAACAAGCCAAATTGCCCTTCATTGTTCGAAAAATGATATGTACGCCTTACACCCTCTACAGAAGCAATTAACTTATCACCAACAATATGACCCGTTACCTCAATGCTTTCGCTATCTTTGCTCACCTTAAGAGAAATGGCCTTTTGATTCAGAGTATTATCTGACTCGGCAATATGTCTTATTGTGAGTGAGTGAACTTCATCATTCACCATAACGGACAGGGATTCTTGATATCCCATGTTGGGGCGCCATGAGCCTATAGTTCCCCAGGGGGAGGGCAGTGAACCAATCTTCGCTTTACCTTGATTGCGTGAAAGTACAGACAAAAGTGCAATGGCAGGAAGCTCGGCATCTACGGATTGGCTCTGGTTGTTGAACAAAGTGTCAGCGTGTTTATCAATGAAAGTTGTGGTTAGTTCAGCGTTACTGAAAGGCGCACTTGAAGCCACGTCGATAAGAAAATCTATATTCGTGGTTACTCCGTCAATGTGATACTGCTTAAGCGCACTAACTAACTGTTTTAAAGCCGCATCTCTGTTTTCACCCCAAACGACAAGCTTAGATATCATTGGGTCGTAATAAACACTGATGTCGTCACCTTGCTGCACGCCGGTATCAATCCGTACTTTACTCGCTGAACTTTGGCTAGATAACGTGGGTGTCTCGTTAAGCGACTGGCTATTTTGATAGGAAGTCGAGGTTGATAGCGTGGGTGTCTTGATAAGCGAGAGCGTACCGCTGGCGGGCAGAAAATCATTGTTGGGATCTTCGGCGTAAATGCGTGCTTCGAATGCGTGTCCCGTTAATGTTAATTCTGACTGAGACTTAGGTAGCGCTTTACCTTCTGCTACATCAAGCTGCCAACGAACCAAGTCTTCACCGGTAATCATTTCCGTCACAGGGTGCTCTACTTGCAATCGAGTATTCATTTCCATGAAATAGAACGAGCCGTCTTCGTCATACAAGAACTCAACGGTTCCCGCACCTACATAATTAATCGCTTTGGCTGCTTGAAGGGCGGCTTCGCCCATTTGCTGGCGAATATTGGCAGGAAAATTAGGCGCTGGTGCTTCTTCTATTACCTTTTGGTGACGGCGCTGCACTGAACAATCACGTTCAAACAGGTAAACACCATTACCGTGGGTGTCACAGAAAACTTGTATCTCAACATGGCGAGGGCGAGTGAGGTACTTTTCAACCAGCATATGCTCGTCGCCAAAGCTGGCCATCGACTCTCTTTTAGCTGCACTTAGCGCGGCCGAAAACTCACTTTCTTTCCACACTTGGCGCATACCTTTACCACCGCCGCCCGCAGCAGCTTTAAGCAACACTGGGTAGCCCATGGCATCGCTAGCTTGCTTCAAGGTAGCTTCGTCTTGGTCATCGCCGTGATAACCTGGCACCAAAGGCACGCCTGCACTTTCCATAATTTTCTTTGCTGCCGATTTAGACCCCATAGCTTCTATGGCAGACGCCGGTGGGCCTACGAATATAATATCGTGCGCGGCACACGCTTTAGCAAATTCGGCATTTTCAGATAAAAAGCCATAGCCCGGATGAATGGCATCTACACCAAGCTTCTTGGCATATTCAATAATTGCAGTACCGCGCAAATAGCTATCTTTAGAGGGAGCAGGGCCTAAATAAACCGCTTCATCGGCTTGTAAAACATGCAAGGCTTTTGCGTCGGCGTCTGAATAAACCGCCACCGTTTGTATACCCATGGCTTTAGCTGTACGCATCACTCGGCATGCAATTTCGCCGCGATTGGCAATCAGTAACTTTTTAATCATGCTAGTTTCTCCTGCCACGCGGGAGTGCGTTTTTCAATAAAAGCCCCCAAGCCTTCTTGTCCTTCTTTCGAGGTTCTTATTTTGGCAATTTGTTTGCTTGTATCATCAAGCAATTCAGCATTAATAGGCGCACCGGCAACCTCTTGCACTAACGCTTTTGCATGCGATACCGCTATCGGTCCATTTTTCAAAATTTGGGTGATAATATCGTCTATTGTGCTATCAAGTTCATCTTCGGTTACCGATTCGCTAAGCAGTCCTAGCCTCCGCGCTCGCCGTGCTGAAAAGACTTCTGCAGTTTGAAAATAGCGTCTACACACGCGTGCGCCCATGGCTTCTATTACGTAAGGGCTGATAGTAGCGGGAATAAGGCCTATCTTTACTTCGCTTAAACAAAACTTACTTAATTTGCTACCAATGGCAATGTCGCAGCAGGCGATAAGGCCTACCGCGCCGCCAAAAGCTGCCCCTTGCACGCGAGCAATCGTAGGCTTTGGTAAGGTGTACAAGGTGTGCAGCATGGTAGCCAGCGCCATAGCGTCGGCGTGATTTTTGGCTTCATCGTATCCAGCCATGCGCTTCATCCACTCTAGATCGGCACCTGCACTAAAGCTCTTGCCTTCACCTTGTAAAACAACGGCGCGAACACTGCTGTCGTTACCAGCGCGCGTATATAGCTCGGTTAAAGTGGCAATCATGTCATCGTTAAATGCATTGTGTTTGTCAGCACGGTTTAGCGTAATAAGGGCAACATTTCTTTCGTCTACGTGATAAGTAACTGCTTGTTCCATAATAATATCCCTCAAACTACATACGAAAGACACCGAAGCGGGTGTCTGGTATAGGTTGATTTAATGCCGCAGATAACGATAGACCTAACACCGTGCGGGTGTCAGCAGGGTCAATCACGCCGTCGTCCCATAATCTGGCCGAGGCATAATATGGATGTCCTTGTTTCTCGTAGGTATCGATAACCGGTTGTTTGATGGCGTGTTCTTGTTCATCGGTCCAGGTTTCGCCGGCACGTTCTTTTTGATCGCGTTTTACTTGCGCCAATACCCCAGCGGCTTGCTCGCCGCCCATTACTGATATGCGGGCATTAGGCCACATGAATAAGAACCTGGGGTCGTACCCACGGCCACACATGCCGTAGTTTCCTGCACCAAAACTACCGCCAATTAAAATGGTAATTTTTGGTACTTGGGCACACGCAACGGCGGTCACCATTTTGGCTCCGTGTTTTGCTATCCCGCCATGTTCGTACTGTTTTCCCACCATAAAACCGGTGATATTTTGTAAAAATACAAGGGGTATCTTACGCATTGCACACAATTCAACAAAGTGTGCACCTTTAAGCGCGCTTTCGCCGAATAAGATGCCGTTATTGCCGATGATGCCTACTGGATAGCCGAAGATGCGCGCAAAACCACATACTAATGTAGTGCCATATAAAGGCTTGAATTCATCAAAGTCTGAATCATCGACTACCCGAGCGATAATTTCTCTTACGTCGTAAGTCTGCTTTGAATCGGCAGGCACAATACCGTAAATCTCTTTGGCATCGAAACGTGGAGGCTTTGGCTCTGCCACATCTAACGCGACATTTTTAGTACGGTTAAGCCTAGATATCGCATTTCTAGCAAGAGATAGCGCGTGATGATCGTTATTAGCTAATTGGTCTGCCACCCCTGAAATACGGGTATGCACATCACCACCGCCAAGCTCTTCGGCGCTTACCACTTCACCTGTCGCGGCCTTCACTAGGGGCGGTCCACCTAAAAAGATGGTGGCTTGTTCTTTTACAATGATGCTTTCGTCCGCCATGGCGGGTACGTATGCACCGCCAGCTGTGCATGACCCCATCACCACCGCAATTTGCGGAATATTCTTTGCCGACATATTGGCTTGGTTAAAGAAAATGCGGCCAAAGTGTTCTTTGTCAGGAAACACTTCATCTTGATAGGGTAGGTTGGCACCACCTGAATCTACCAAGTAAATACAGGGAAGGTTGTTTTCTTCTGCAATAGTTTGTGCCCGTAAGTGTTTTTTCACGGTAAGCGGGTAGTAACTGCCGCCTTTTACCGTGGCATCATTAGCCACTATCATGCATTCAATGCCCGACACGCAACCAATACCGGCTACTACACCTGCGCAAGGTACATAATCATCGTACACTTCCCATGCCGCCAATTGGCCTATTTCTAAAAAAGGTGTGTTGTCGTCAATTAAGGCGTTAATGCGATCTCGGGGAAGTAATTTTCCACGCGCTTGATGGCGCTGGGCAGCTTGTGCACCGCCACCCATTGAAACTTGTTCTATTTTTGCAACCAAGTCGTTTACTTGTGCTTGCATATGCTGCGCGTTGGCAACAAAGGTGTCTGATTTAGTATTTATCTTTGAACGTAGAACGGGCATACCCCCTCCTGATTGTTCAGCGCAGCTTAAAAATGACTAAGACTGCGCAGTCTGTCGTTAAATGTGAGCGCGTGTTTATTTTGATTCGTTAAACAGCTCGCGGCCAATAAGCATTCTGCGAATTTCTGAGGTTCCTGCGCCAATTTCATATAACTTGGCATCTCTTAATAATCTGCCGGTGGAGTACTCGTTGATATAACCGTTGCCACCTAAAAGCTGAATAGCGTCTAAGGCCATCTTGGTGGCTAATTCTGCAGAATATAAAATGGCGCCTGCGGCATCTTTTCGGGTGGTATCACCGCGGTCGCAAGATTTTGCAACGGTGTACACATACGCTCTAGCGGCGTTCATTTGCGTATACATATCAGCTACTTTGCCCTGAACAAGTTGAAATTGACCAATAGACTGGCCGAATTGTTCTCGGTCATGAATATAGGGTACAACCACGTCCAAGCAGGCCTGCATAATGCCCAAAGGGCCGCCTGACAATACTAAGCGCTCGTAATCTAGCCCACTCATTAATACCCGTACGCCTTCGCCTTCCTTACCTAGAATATTTGTAGCAGGTACTTCACAGTCTTGAAAAACAAGTTCACAGGTGTTTGAAGAACGCATGCCTAATTTGTCGAGCTTTTGTGCGCGGGTAAAGCCAGGAAAATCACGTTCTACAATAAATGCCGTAATGCCCTTAGGCCCAGCCTGTGGGTCTGTTTTTGCGTAAATGACAAAGGTATGGGCATCTGGACCATTGGTGATCCACATTTTGTTGCCGTTTAAGATGTACTTATCACCGCGCTTCTCAGCACGTAATTTCATACTCACTACATCTGAACCCGCATTTGGCTCACTCATGGCTAACGCACCAATGTGCTCACCAGACACTAACTTGGGCAGGTATTTCTCTCGTTGTTCGTCGTTTCCGTTTCTAAAAATCTGGTTTACACATAAATTAGAATGAGCACCATAGCTCAGGCCAATTCCCGCGGATGCTCGGCTCACTTCTTCCATTGCTATGGTATGGGCTAAATAACCCATATCGGCGCCGCCATATTGCTCTGATACCGTAACACCCAATAAACCAATTTCACCCAGCTTGGGCCATAATGCATTGGGGAATTGATTATTAGCGTCGGCTTCTTCCGCTAAAGGTGCAATTTCATTTTGTGCAAATTGAAAGACTTGGGCGCGCAATAAATCAATATCTTCGCCAAGATCAAAGTTCAGTGTAGGGTAAGAGGTATTCATGCAATTTTTCCTTGTTCTAATTCCGCTAGCTCTTCACGGCATCGTGCTTCTACTTCATCGAGTTCTTGCATCAGGCTTTGAATATCTTCAAGTTGCTGATGAAGTACAGCCCGTTTTTGTGCGGTCATTTCTAACATAGTGCCTAGCTGAACGGCGGAATTGGCGTTGGTGTCGTACATCTCAAATAAGGTTTTAACTTCTGCTAGGGAAAACCCCAATCGCTTCCCTCTAAGAATGAGCATTAATCTCACTCTATCTTTGTTGTCATACACACGGTTTTGCCCGGTACGCTTGGGGCTAAGTAACCCTTGCTCTTCATAAAAGCGAATGGATCGGTGAGTTATATCGAACTCCCTTGCCAGTTCACCTATAGCGAATACCGACTCTTTCTCGTTGTTATTCATAACACGTACCTTTGGTCTTATGTCTATGTCTTATGCTCTTTACAAAAAGACTTTCCCTGAATGGAAGGGGTTTCTTGACACTAAATATATTGAGGTTTACGTTAACGTTAATTACCTTTTACGTTAAGGTAAAGTAACATTTTGCTAACGTCAATTTTTCATATGTGAGATAGTTCGCTTATCTAAACATGGGTGTCT
>Ga0209404_10000623_pt1 | contig 27236 bp, 25 predicted proteins | sample TroAtlMetagenome_2_FD_187447 | JGI IMG/M metagenome (GOLD analysis project Ga0209404, IMG submission 187447) | Marine eukaryotic phytoplankton communities from Atlantic Ocean - Tropical Atlantic ANT8 Metagenome (SPAdes) (version 2) | ecosystem: Environmental > Aquatic > Marine > Oceanic...
CCCCGGCGGTGATTTATTTAACGATGGTAGTGCGAATCCTTTGCATCCTATGAAAGGCCCGCTTATGACTCAGACCTTACGTGGTCTGGCAGGTGATCGTATTTTCCATTGGAGGGCAGATCGCCCTGGGCTAACGGCGTTCAATGGAACGTTTCCCAATCTTATGGGAGGTGCATTGTTGGCCGATGAAGATATGCAATTGTTCGCTGATTATATGAAGACCATTCTTTTTGGGAGCAACCCATTTGTTGAGACGGCTGAATCCAAACGTGGAGAAGAAATTTTTAATTCCCGATTGGCGATTGCTCGTGAAGGCAAAAACGAATTTAGATGTGTCGATTGCCATAAGCGTGTTTCCGGCTCCGGCTCAGCTGGCTTTAGTGGATTGATTGGACAGTCCACCAAAGCGGCTCAATTGCGAGGGTTAAATGAACGATTGGTGTTTCAGGGAGATGTAAGAGTTAACGGCTTCGGTTTCGGGGCAGATGGCTCAAAGGAAACATTATTTGAATTTCTTAGTGATAGCCATCGCTTTGAAAAATTATCCCCACAGGATAAGAAATCACTCGAATCCTTTCTGCTTGCATTTCCTACGGAAACACCGGCGATTGTAGGTAAAACAATTACGCTTTTATCAGAGCAAGCAAATGATCCGGCTGGATTACTCGCAATGACGGCGCTGCTGGAAGAAGCCGTTGAAGCGGGTTGTGAAGTTAAGCTAACTGGACGTCTTCGCGGCACTTTACTAAAGCACACATATATTGCTGAAGATCATGGTTTTACCGCGGTGGGTAATGCAGAAAATTCCTCGTTAAGCCTTGAAGATTTACTCGCTGCACTATCACGCGATGAGTCAGCATCGATTTCTCTGACGGTCTATGCAATTCCCTAAGATTGTTCTGATGCGACAAGTACATTTAGACTGTCTGGTTGTCTCGAGTTAGATTGGAAAGAGAAAACGGTGTCCCGAAAAATTGAATGGCTAATAGCTTTTGTATCATCGTTCGTCGTGTCGATGACTTGCTGCTCTGCAGAAAAACCAGTCAAGGTTTATATCCTTTCGGGCCAGTCGAATATGGTCGGAATTGGGCAGGTAACTGGAGGAGGTTCACGATGGGGAACCCAGTTTACGGAGATTGAAGTCTCCGTCTACGAAGGTGAATATAATTCAGGTGCTGATTACAATTCTCTCAAGCCAGTAAAAACAATCAAACCGGAGAGTTTTGGCGGAGTGAATCCAACTCCTTATCCAGGCGGGGGTACACATGTGGCACGGGGGTTTGTAACAGTTGAAGATAGCGGTGTGTATGAATTTAGACCGGGTTATGGCGATTCTACTGTAAATCTTATGGAAGTGGATGGAAAGCCAGTACATGTAAGAATGCCCGAAGGTGAATCGGAATTTATACCCATTAAGTTAACTGGAGGGAAAAAAGTACCATTTAAGATCATCTACTTAAATGCTCAGGCAAATGGCCTGGGGTGGATTGCTCGTGTTGATATTCCTGGTACGCTGTCCACTGTCGTGAGGCAGGACGGCAAGTTTCCTTACTTGCTCAATGATCGCGGCGGTTGGGGCTCTCGGGACGACGTCTGGTATAAGGGAGTTGTTACAGCAGGCGCGAATCAGTGGCTCTCGGTTGGTTGTGGAGCAAGTGCTAACAGTATCGGGCCGGAACTTGGCTTTGGGCACAAGCTTGGTGATTATCATGACGAACCAGTCCTCCTACTTAAGGCTTCACAAGGCAATCGTTCTTTGGCCTGGGATTTTCTTCCTCCCGGTAGCAAAAGATTTGAAGAGGATGGATTTGTCTATGCAGGATATAAAGATTCCCCGGCTCGCTGGGAAATTGGTACCAGGCCAGAGCCAATCAACTGGTATGCCGGTAAACAGTATGATGACTGTTTTAGTGAAGCTCACAACGTCCTCGAAAACTTCGAGCAGACTTTTCCGCAATGGAAAGGACGAGGGTTTGAAGTAGCAGGTTTTGTTTGGTGGCAAGGACATAAAGACCAGGGTAGCTTGGTACATGCTCAGCGTTATGAACAAAATTTAGTTCATCTTATAAAAACACTACGCACCGAATTTGATGCTCCGCAAGCTCCCTTTGCGATCGCAACGATTGGTTTTGGTGGTTGGGAAATGGACGGCAATGCGCTGACTGTTGCCAAGGCGCAATTAGCCGTCAGTGGTGAGCAGGGTAAGTACCCGGAATTTAAAGGGAACGTGCGCACAATTGAAACACGCGGTTTTTGGCGAGACGAATCAATTTCACCCCGAAATCAGGGCTTTCACTACAACCAAAATGCGGAGACATACATGCTTGTTGGTGAGGCTTTAGGTGACGCGATGCTTAGGTTGTTGAAATAGAAGCAGGCCCCACGAGTATTTTGTAGGCAACGCTTCTTCTACCTCTTTGCCACGATTAAATCTTGCAATCTCACAACTTCCGGGGTGTTCGTAATCATTCTTGTACGGATCGATTCTTAGGGTATGGCAAGCAAAGCAGGATGGATGATGAATTGGTATTTGGCGTGTAAGGGAAAGCTGGTTCCAGTTGCCTTTAGTAAGGCGAAGCGATCGTTTTTATTATTCATAAGCTGGAAACCGGATGCGGATTCATTGTGGGTAGAGAATTTCTGTTTTTGGAACGCTACGATTGTTGTGCTAGGCTAATAAAGTACCTGTTCCAACTTAGATTGTTTCGTGAATTCTCTATGCATATCTATCGACTTAAAAATGCTTTAGCGGTTCTGGTTATTACGCTGGTTGCCCTGCCAGTTGTAGCAGATGATTGGCCACAATGGAGAGGGCCAAATCGTGATGCCAAGTCTAGTGAAACCGGCTTGTTGCAAGCCTGGCCAGCCGCTGGGCCGCCTTTGAAATGGCAGACAGATTCGCTCGGGGAAGGGTATGCCAGTGTCGTAGTTGCCAATGGCCGATTGCACACCATTGGCAATGAAGCAGGTGCGATCTTTGCCTATGGTTTGAGTGAAAAAACCGGCGAGATTCTGTGGAAAACAAAAATCGGTGAATCCTCGAGACACGCGATGTCGACGCCCACTGTTGATGGTGATTATCTCTATGCTTTAGATCCTGATGGAGAGCTTGCCTGTCTGCATGTTCTTACAGGAGAGATCCAATGGCAGGTGGATTTCATTGCAGACTATGGTGGGAAGCTCCAGTCTGGACGAGGGTTTGGAGAATCCCCATTGATTGATGGTAAGTATCTGATTTGTACACCCGGAGGAGACGAAGCGATTGTCGTGGCCCTGAATAAAGCGACCGGTGAATTAGTTTGGAAAACCGCTGCTCCAACAGTTGGTGATAAAGGGGGCGATGGAGCAGCATTTTCATCGATGGTGAAAGCACGGATTGGTGAAATTGATATGTACGTTCAGCTGGTAGGTCGCGGCCTGATCGGTGTCGAGTGTAGTGGAGGAAGATATCTCTGGGGCTACAACGATATCTGTGCAGATATCGTCAATATTCCGACCCCCGTTATCCAGGATGACTATGTGTTTTCTGCCAACGGCTATAACTCCGGTAGCGTCTTGCTCCAGTTAAAGCCTGTCGGAGCAAGAGAGATCCATGTGCGCGAAGTTTATCGGTTAGCAGGAAATCAGTTTCAAAATCATCATGGTGGCGTGGTTGCTCTCAATGGAAAAATCTTCGGAGGACATGGTAGTAATAATGGCTTGCCTACTTGTGTTGACTTTCAAAGTGGAGAGGTTCATTGGAAGCGTCGTGGGCCTGGTGTCGGATCTGCGGCTGTGATCTACGCCGATAACCGATTTGTGTTTCGCTATCAAAACGGAGTTGTGGCCTTGTTGGCAGCTGATAAAGACGGATTTTCCATTCAGGGAAAGCTTCAGATTCCTGGCGCCGGGGGGGATAGTTGGTCCCATCCTGTGATTGCTAACGGCGGACTGTTTTTGAGAGAACAGAACTCTCTTTATGTTCACAATCTCAATGATGATGGAAAGGTAGTGACCGAAACGAATGAGGAAATAGCAAGTGGTTTCACGGAGGGTATTAAATCGAAACTTCATCAACTAGGTGTTGAGCACCGTAGTGTTGGCCAGCTTCAACGACATTCCTCAACATTTGATGTTGAACAGTTCTATAGTTATGTGATGGAGCAGACAGATGCAAATGCGTTGGACATGATACCAGTCGTGTCGTTGGAACTAAACGACGCCGATGAATTTGCACCGGACGTAATCAATACACTGGAGGAAGCATCTCACGACTTTATTGTTGATCTGGCAGGTTTGAATTTGAATGCACGTCAAATCCAGCAGTTGAAGCAACTAAATCATTTGAAAGGTCTGGACTTGCAGTTTTGTACTGGTTTGTCATCGGAGGTGTTGGATTTGGTTGGAGGACTCGAAGGTTTACGGGCTTTGCGGTTGGCCGGAACAGACGTTTCTAACGACTCGATAGATCCGATTACGAAGTTGTCAGCTTTACATTCTTTGGATCTTGAGGTTTGTGAGAATATCTCAGATATCGCATTGTCGAAGCTTGTCACGATGACTTCCTTAAGATGCCTGATTTTGAAAAAGACGGCATTCGAAAAACTAAAAATCACTGATCAAGGTGTCGCCAACTTGGTACATTTGAGGGAACTTGAAGTATTGAGCCTTTACGGAAATCGCGTCACAGATTTAGGGATGCAGGCTATCGCGCAGCTTTCAGATCTCAGGGTGTTGGACTTAAGTCTTGTGGGCATTAAAGACAAAGGCGTCGCGGCTCTCGCGCCGCTCCACCAGCTTGAAGAGCTTTATTTGCTTTATAACACAGGGTTTGCCGGGCCCATTTTGACAGATCAGGCAGTGCAGACAATCAAAGAGTTTACGAATCTCAGACAGTTGAGTCTGGTGGGGGCTAAAGTCTCCAACGAGAGTGTCGAGTCGTTGGCAGGTTTGAAGAAACTGGAGAGACTTCAATTACAGTATTCAAGAATTGATGCCAAAGGAATTGCAGTGATACAGGAAGCGCTCCCCAATGTATCTATTACTAAGTGATGCTCGAATTCTGTATTTGTTGTTTGCCGGGTTACCTTGTTTTATCAACAATGGAGTTAGCGAATCGTTTTAGCTGCTAGCCTTTTATTAACCGATCATCAAAGATGAACATTCCTATTAACCGCCGAGCATGGATTTCTGCAGGAGCTTTAGGCTTCTTGGGTGGCGGCGCGATGTCCGGGATTTCCAAAGGTGATGAACAACAAGAGCGTCCACGTAACTTCGGGACGGCAAAGTCATGTATCGTGGTGTTCCTGTTTGGCGGGCAGGGGCAGCAGGATACTTACGACCTGAAGCCCAACGCTCCGGCTGAGATTCGTGGTGAGTTTTCTCCTATTTCGACGAATGTGGTCGGTACTCAAATCTGCGAGCATTTACCGTATCTGAGTAAGCTGATGGACAAAGTCACCATTGTGCGCAGTATGTCGCATACAGATTTTGAGCATGGCTCCGCTTCCTATACAGCTTTGACAGGACATCCCCATCCTTTGCCGGGGACGAATACGCCTGCTCGTCGCGAGGATTTTCCGACTTATGGAGCGGCGGTGGCTCATTTGAAGCCGACACAAGGCCCCGTTCCCAGCGCAACGGTCTTGGGCCCTGTGATGCACCAGGGCAATCGCCCGCCAATGGCTGGACAGAATGCAGGTTTTCTTGGCCATGCTTTTGAGCCGTTTCGCGTGGATCAGGATCCCAATGGCGTTGATTTTTCGGTAGCAGAGCTAGCCTTGCCAGTAGAGGTTAGCGGTACGCGTTTTGATCAACGATACGATTTGTTAAACAGGTTGGAACCACGGTTCCCCGCGGTAGATAGACTTGGCGAAATTCGTGGTATGACGGACTTGAAGCAGCGTGCGTTTGGTTTGCTCGGATCTGGAAAGAGTCGGCAGGCCTTTGATTTAGGTAATGAAACGGAGCAGTTGCGGGATCAATACGGCCGCCATAAGTTTGGACAGACTATGCTTCTCGCCCGTAGGTTGGTAGAAGCTGAGGTACCGTTGATCACGGTGAATTGGGCGCGGTCTAATCGTGAGGAATGGGACACTCATAGTAAGAATTATCCGACAATGAAGGAACGACTGTTACCGCCATTTGACCAAGGGATATCCGCTTTTATTGCCGATTTGGATGCGCGCGGAATGTTGGACTCGACGCTGGTGATTGCACTTGGTGAGTTTGGTAGGACGCCTAAGATTAATAAAGATGCTGGGAGAGATCACTGGCCCGATGTTTATTCTCTTCTTGTAGCCGGAGGAGGAGTGAAGCGAGGAGTTGTTGTTGGTGAAAGCGATCAGCATGCGGCTTTCCCAAAAACAGATCCCATTGCTCCCTGGGACTTAGCGGCAACGATGTATCATCTGTTGGGTATTGGACCAGAGACTCATGTGTTTGATCGAGCTGATCGTCCGTTTTCTTTGTCACCTGGCCGGGTCGTCACTGATCTGTTGAGCTAGTGTTATAAATAGTTGTGTTAGCCCTGTAGGGTTGTCCGGTTACTGAATTTACACGAACGATGAATTGTTAATTTATGAAAACGTTGCTTGCTGTTGTACTGATGGTTTGTTGCACGATGGTTGGTGCGGCAGAATCCCCAAACTTTATCATTGTTTATGTGGATGACTTGGGATGGGCTGATACTTCCGTACCGATGATGATCAGTGATCCGGAGAGTAAGAGTGATTTCAATCAGACTCCTTATCTGGAGAAATTGGCAGCGCGGGGGATGATTTTTTCCAATGCCTATGCCCCGGCTCCGACTTGTACCCCCTCCCGCAAGAGCATCCAGTTTGGAAAGACTCCTGGACGTTTAGGTTATACCTTTGTGCACGATGTGCTGGCATTGCAGAAAAAACTCTCCTGGGAACAGGAAGTCTCCATAGCTGATGTCGTAAAAGCTGCTGATCCGAATTATGTGACCGCGCATTTTGGTAAGGGGATGAGTGGCGATCGGATGGAAACGATTGGGTACGACGTCACGGATGAGATGGACGGAAACGCCACGAATGACAATTTTCATGGAGAGTATGACAGTATTGGGAATCGTAAGCCGTTACCGGCGGATAATCCGAAGCGAATGGCTTCGTTGCAGAAGCGTTCGGTGGCGTTTATTGAGGAGTATGGTGGGAAGCACCCGTTTTTTATGATGGTGTCTCATTATGCCGTGCATGTACCGCATGCGGCGCGGAAAGACTTAATTGAGAAGTATCGCAGCCTACCGCGTGGAAAGTATCTCCAGGATGAAGATTACTTGCCAGAGGAGGAAATTTCAGACGGTCGTAAGATTAGTCATTGGCGTTTGCAGTATGCTGCAATGCTTGATGAAGTAGATCAGGGTTTGGGGGCGATCATGGGTGCTGTTGAGAAGGCCGGTCAGACCGAAAATACCTTTATTATTTTCACTTCCGATAACGGCGGTGGCCTAAATCCAAATGGAACGTTACGTGGTGGTAAAGCCAATTTATATGAAGGCGGATTGAGAGTGCCGTTTGTCGTCGCCGGGCCTGGCGTGCGGCAAGCCGTGCAGTGTGATGTGCCCATTAATCAATGGGACTTGTTGCCAACCTTACATGATTATTCTGAAAGTCAACAAGCGTTGCCGGAGGATCTGGATGGCGGTAGCTTACGTCCAGTGTTTGAGTATGGGAATGCTGCAAAAGTAGACCGGGTCGTCGAAGGATTCGTCTATCACTATCCTTGTTACTTTGCTCCGCCGCTAACGGTGATTCGCCTGGGTGACTATAAACTGATGGAGCATCATCTCACGGGCGAACAGAAATTGTTCAATGTTGCGACCGACTATTATGAGCAGCAGAATCTGATTGGGGACTTGCCGCAGAAGGCTGCCGAGCTAAAAGCAGTGATGGATAAGTATCTGGAAGATATCGATGCTGAGGATGTTCAGGATGTTTATCAAGCCCGGTTCGCAGAGTTAGATCGCTTTGAAAAGGGCGCCCGTGAGCAGCACAAGAAGAGGATCGAACGTGCTGGGGAGGATGCAAAGTTGATTGATGAAGCCAATCAATGGCTTCGTGAACAGCTAGACCGCTTCGATCGTAATCGCAAAGAATGTCGTGAAAACATGCAGGGTAAAACGTTTTAGGTTGAGACGCCTGATTTGTATTCAATTTGGAAGAGGATTCATCAATCTGACAACATTTTTCAAGCGTTGACTGCCCTGTTATCCGTATGAAATAGTCATGGTATGAGAATTGCAGTTGGTTAGGAACAGACTTTAGATTGCTAAGGAGGCTTCTCATGAAAAACAAGAGTTTACTTATCACGGTAGCAGTGATGTTAGTGTTGGGTTCGATTGTCAACGCAGATATGACCATTCGGAAATCCGGGTCACTTTTTCTCACGATTGACAGTAGTGGGAATGTACGTGAATCCGGGCGATTGGTTGGACGTATCGAGTCGAATGGGAATATTCGCGCTTCAGGTCGATTAGTCGGTTCGATCAGTAGTAGTGGCACTTTAAGAAAGTCAGGATCCTATCTGGGGGAAGTCCAATCGAATGGAAATCTGCGAAAGAACGGAAGGTTGATGGGGCAAATCTCCAATAGTGGGACGATTCGTATGCAGGGCAGGCTCTGGGGTACTGCCAGCTCTTGCTGTTCTGACTCTGAACGTCGTATGGTGGCAGCTGCCATCGTGTTCTTCGGAGAATTTTTTGATTAAGGCTGATTAGCCTCGGCAGACAAAGTCTGCCGGTCAGGTTTATTTGTTGGTAGCAGGTAGCAGGCAGCTTCTTCGGAATTTCGTACATACAAGTTGTTGCCAACTAATACCGGGTGGTTCCAAGTTTTGCCATTCAGCATTTGAATGGAGGCCAACTCTTCGTGAGTTTCGGAATCGGCATTGAGAACGACGATCACTCCTTGTTCGGACAATACCATAATCAGGTTATCTTCCGGCAGCAGTAGACTTTGCCCTTTACCATATCGTCCCCGCTTCCATTTCCGACGACCTGTTGCCAGATCGATACAGGTAAAAATACTGTCGTCAAAACCGTATAGATGCCCTTTGTGTATCAGTAAATCATTAAAGTCAGATTTAAGATGTTTGCTGGTCCAGATCTCGTTCACATTCCAATTGTCAGATTCTACATCTATTTCTAACAGTCGTGTTCCCGTACCCATACCGGTAGGAAGAACAATTTTTCTATCTCCGACTACGCATGGTTGCAATGCACGATATCCACTATGCGCCCATGCATGTTCCACGAGAATCGTGCCTGTGGTGGGATTAAGGAGGGTCAGTCCTTCATCATGAAGAATTGCCACTTGCTGATCCTCATTGAAATTCATCTGTTGCGGTGAACTATAGGAGTGTTCACCTGCCGATGCCGTCCAGGCAAGTTCTCCATTGGATGCTTTGTACCCGAAGACATCCTTTTCTCCGGATTCACTCGCGTGAACGATGACATGTTCTCCCAGCGTCAGTGGTGATGCACAAAAACCCCACATCGGTACGCTGCGACCGGCTTCTTTTGGAATATCCACTTTCCAAATTATGTCACCATTAACGGGGTTTAAGCATAAAAGAATCCCCGTTGAACCCAGTGTATAGAGACGCCCTTGGTAAAGCGTAGGAGTTGCTCTGGGGCCGGGCCCCCCCAGAGGATCATCCAAACGGGTTTGTTCCATGTGGATCCAGATTTCCTTACCGGAGCGTGCGTTGTAGCACGTGACACATTCATTTTCTCCACGTTGTTCCTGAGTAAAAAGTAATTCTCCGGCAACGGCAAAGGAAGACCAGCCCGGGCCTATCTTGATACGCCATTGTTCTTTTGGTGGATGTTTTATCCAATCGGTATCCAGCTTGCTTGTGGTAGCAATTCCCCGACGTTCTTCCCCTCTAAACCCTGGCCATGCTATCTGTTCCAAAGATTGGAGCCGACGAGCGAGGGGCATAGTATCTCCCTCCTCGGCTTTCCGATTTAGGAGGAGTGACTCAGATGTCGGCTGCCAGCGCGGCGCTAGTCTTACAGTGAAGTCCCCCCACATCCCCTCGTAGCGAAAGAATAAAGAGTAGCCAAATCCAAGGATGCATCCGGTCACGGCTAACCAGTTTTGCGGCAGATTCAGCCAGCGAGACAGGTATAGTCCCGCCACAAATCCGGCCATTCCTAGTGGAAAAGTGATCATCATGATCACCGGACCATACATCGTTTGATCTAAAAGGAGTAAGACAATAGATCCTGTACCGATGATTCCGATCAATCCGTAAATGCGTTGGCGCAGGTTAGTCCGACTAAAGAATGTCCACCAAACTAAAGCTAATAAGGAGCACAATAGGGGGCCAAATGCGACGACCATCCATAGCCAGGAAGGAGCATCTTCATATAGTTCGGTAAGTCGAGACGACAAGATACCTGTGATACCGAGAAGCAAAGCAGGCCAGAGCCGTAGGGTCTTTTGGTTGACAGGCGTCTCGTCTTGCTGCGTGTCCGCTGCTGTTTCCTCGTGGTTTTGACTCAACAAAGTATTCCTTTTCAAGAAGAATGTGTTTAACCATTCCTAATAAGCGATTTCCGCAGCCACTTGGAAGCCATTGCTTAATTTGAGCTCAGCTTCACCACTTTCCAAAAACCGACGGGCAAATTGATGCGATAAATGAATCCGCCAGCCTCCTCCACCATCGAGTTTTTTTTCCAGTGTGAGAGCAGCCGACCAATATTTAAGTCGAATCTCAGCATCGCTACCGTCTGACTCACGGATACCCCAGCGATTTCCTCCAAAGCCCATGGAAGCGTGCAGCCAATGCTCACTGAAACTCCCGTTTTTATCGAGACGCCAGGATATCTTCGATTCTGGAAATCTCAAATCAACAGTCATTTCCGGTTTGGGGTCCCAGCGGATTCCCAATGCGGGCAAGATACCAATGTCTACCTGATTAAGATGGACGACGCCGTATGACAACGTGAGATCATGAGATTCCAGTTGTTTCGTAATTAGAGCCATTCCAAACATGCCAAAGGTATTGGCGGTAGCCTCAAAATCGCCCAGGTAGCTGGGCCGCACATTGATAAGTAAGTTGCTTTTGTCAGACAGCGGCTTTTTATAAAACAGGGAGGAACTTAGTTCGTAAAGATCACTTCGTTTAAATCCGTCGGCTGGTAGTGTCAGCACATCATTTCTAAAAGAGATTTCGGTCGCCAGAATGTTTTCAAAGTTCCCCAGTGGTATACCAGTTCCAATTTCTGTAGCAAACCACCGGTGGGTGCTGGAGTTTCCAGAGTCTGTGAAATAACCGGAGGATACAGCTAGCCGTTGCAGAGCTTGTTTCTTAAATCGACGTAACGGTTTCTCCTGAAGCAAGATACTTAACTCATCATCGTCCTCAACGGCACCTTCCATGAGTCCTGTCGGGCCTTGTTGCGTTTGGGCCCGGACACTATTTACAAAGAATAGCACTAACGTAAGCAGGATCGCACTAGAGTATTTCTCAGGCAAAGTTTTTAATTATTTCATTTGGAAGGTCAGGAGTTGCAGTGTAGGGAAAGTAATACGTTTCGTCGCTCTTAGTAAAGGCTAAAAGCACTGTATTTTCGTAGGAATGCTTGCTAAGTTAATTTACTTCCAAATCTTGAATCAAAGGACCTTTTTAGCGATGTCACGACTAAGCACTCTATTTTGTTACATAGTCGGCCTAATGTATCTTGGTTTAGGTGGGTGGTGTGCCATATCACCGGAGGAAACATCCGCAGTGGTCGGCTTTGAATTAATTGGGGGAGCAGGCATGTCAGAATTTCTCACGGTCTATGGCGGCCTCGAAATCGGGATGGGAATGACTTTTTTGTTGCCATTTTTCGGAACGCGTTTTCTTGATTACACATTGTTAGTTTGTGTGTTGATTCATGCCAATCTGGTAATTTTTAGAACATTGAGTTTTGTATATTACAGCGATATAGGTTCTGGCACCTATAAGCTAGCAATTGGTGAATGGGTTATTTTCTTACTTGGTATTATGCTCTATCGGGGGTTGCAAAAATCTTCCGCCCTCAAGACGAACAATTAAGAGATCGCCATTTACTGTGGCAAAGATAAGATTCGGTAATCGGAGATTGCAATGAGTGAACAGTGTGGTGATAAGACCGTCTCAGCCTTTTTTAGAAAGCGACTGGTGATTTGGGCTTTCGGTTTATTGCTGCTCACTTCGCTTGGCAAACTTGTGGCCTATGAAATCCTTGGAGCTAATCAGCTAAGAAATCGTGTTGGTCAGCGAGTCGTTTTCCCATCTGATTTATCGATGGATAGCCCGACAGAACTTGTCGGGAGATATGGCTATTTGAAAAGTATGAAATATCGGATGAACGCTCGTTTGGGATTCTTTGACTTGGAACTACATTGTGAAATACCTCAGCAAGCAGACCGACCAGCCGGCGAAATCATGGTAGGTTTATCTCCGCGTGAGACACTTGATCTGTTGATTGTCACCAATAAAACGGCTGGTTTTGGGCCGGAGTTGATTGAGGACTTGAACCGAAATGAAAATTCTGAACCATAGTGCAACGCGAGATATTAGATGTTTATGCGTGACGGACTCAGCGATTTGATCTAAAGGAATTTAAGATATGTTAATGCGATTAATTATTACGACTTTGTCCATCATGATTTCTTCTCAGCTTTTTGCTGGTACTGGATATGAAGTGACTGTTGAGACAGATGAAGAGACCAGATCTTATATGGTGATATTTGGCGGTGGGAGATTGTTTGAGCAGCACACGGGCTTCGATCCGGACACCAAAAAATTCGTGTATCTAAGATGGTCACGAGCAGAAGAACCACCTAAACCAGTGGCTAAAATATGGAACCACGAGACGGGAGAAATGATTCAGTTATTCAAATTTCCGAATGCAAAAAATCCACTCCCGGTCATCCCCTCGGTCAAGGCGATGAAGGTCTGTCCGTTTACAGGGAGTAAAGAGTTGAAAGCGGTTCCACGGTTAGCCATTGATTAACAACCGTTCAAAATAATTTGTCTGCAGTGATTTAGATTCTTTTGATGAAAGTCGTATGACTCGGCAACTAACCGGCATTTTCCCCGTGAAGAACTTGCGTGGAACTAGCCTGATAACAACGGCTCAAGAGCCTTTGGTTTTGATGAAAGATAATTACAGATGGTGTATGGAAAATGGATCTCTCTGATGCTGGTTGGACTGTTGTTCCCCGGAACAACAGTAAGTTTAAAGAGTGATAAAGTCTTAGAGAATATTCCTGTGGTTGCCCACCGAGGAGCTTCCAAAGATGCGCCTGAAAACACGCTTCCAGCATTTGAAAAAGCTTGGCTCCAAGGGGCAGACGCGATTGAAGGAGATTTCCATCTCACGGCTGACAATGAGATTGTCTGTGTGCATGATGCTAACATTCGTCATTACACACAAAAAAATATTGAGGTGAGAAGTTTAACGTTGGCTGAATTGAAAAAACTGGATTTTGGTCGATGGCATGATAAGCAATTTGCCGGAACAAGAATCCCGACATTCAAAGAAGTTGTCGCGACCATCCCCAAAGACAAACGTATTTTTATTGAGATCAAAAGTGATGCTCGTTTGGTTCCCCATCTTATCCAACAGATCCGAAATAGCTCTTTGGAATTAAAACAGATAGTTATTATTTCTTTCCATAAAGATGTGATTAAGGCTGTTGAGGATAAATGGCCTGAACTCAAAACGTTTTGGTTGACTAGATTTGAAACAAACGAGAGTGGAAAACTGGAACCTGCGCCGACGACGGTTCTTCGTACGCTGGAGACTTTGGGAACAGATGGATTGAGCACCCATTTTGAAGGGCTTACCAGCGACCTTGTAAAGTCATTTCAAAAGGCCGGATACGAATATCACGTTTGGACAGTCGATGAGATTTCAAGAGCCAAGGCGCTGATCGAGATGGGAGTCCAATCGGTTACCACCAACGTACCCGGAAAACTCCTTAAAGCGATTCAGGTTTCTTCGGAATAAAGTCATTCAACTTAAGGAACGACTGCGAATGGCTAAGTACATCATTCGGATACTAACAGCCGTTGCAGTGATTCCGAGTATCGAATAAAAGATTCGAAAGGCAACAGCATTATTAACCGGCTCGAAAGTTGCCAAAAAGCCAAACAGACAAAAAACACTGATCACCAGAGCATTGAATGAGATTAAAAGCCGACTGTGTTTTTCCATTCCCACGACTCCTTGATTTCCCTAAAAGAACGATCAGCGAGATCGGCCTTTTAGTTTTTCCCAAAGACTTCTTTTCGGCTCTTTGGGACCGGTGATAATCTGGGTTTTCATTCTCTTAGCCAATTCATAAACGGCATTTCCTAATGACATTCTCTGGTCTTCAGCCTCTCCTAAAGCAAGTAGATAGAAATCGTTCCAACTTCCCATTCCGCCGTAGATGGAATGGATGTAATTAATCGCCTTCAGACGCTGGCGATTAGATTTGGAGTTGCCGATAGCTTGGGCAAAGTTTGAATAAATTTGTTCCCAATTGCTCTCGTTGTGCTCTCGTAGTAATACCACCATTTCCTGAGCAAGCGATTGTAACTCGCACGCATACCCCTGTAACAGTTCCAATTGTTCTGGCCAGTTGGAGGGCTCTGGTTCGTGGTTCGAAAACTGGTTCACGCGATTACCTGTCTTTTAGTTAGCCTGCTAGTAAGCCTTCTTTTTAACAGAAAAGTTGGCCGGTTTATTAAAACCGGCCAACCTCTTTTCTAGTGACTAGAATCTCCAGAAGGATGGGAAAGATTGTTGAGAGAAGTTTGAACGGAAACTTGATCGCGAGCGATATCGTTGACTGGTGAAACTACGATACTGGTAACTTTGCCGATTTGATTGAAACTGATATCGTGGCATGCAAAAAGTACTCGGATTTTGGAAGCTCGAGTATGCCGGACGTCGATACTGATGGGTTCGGTTCGAGAAAGACGACCCATTGTAAAAGTTGAATTGTCCGCCATGGGGACCGAAAATGCTAAAGCCGAAGTCCGCTGCTTTGGTTTCGGGTACTGACCAACTTAAAAAAGCCATCATACCTAAAACGAATACTTTCTTACTCATAAGATGTTCTCCAGAAGTGATTGTGTTTCGATCAGACAGTCTGACCGACTGGTGGTTCTAACCGCAAACACCGTACCAAAGCATTAAACCCTAAGTTTTACGGGGCAAATCTCGATCGCCATTGGTAACGAAGAATCAATTTGAATCATGGTGTATTCAAACTGACTAGATCCAATAGAGAGGGAGCGAAAATCTTATTTTAGATAATTTTTCCTTTTTCCTGTCCGGTCTTGGAGCGGGTTACGTTTTAGATAGCGTAAGGGGCAAATGATTGAGAGCAATAGATTCAGTCACCTTTGAAATGTCCCACTCAAGTAACCACCTTGCCAGGAGAAAAAAATGAAAAAGGCAATAACAATGATGGTAGCTGTTTTGATAGCACATATGAGTTTGGGAGAGGTAAAAGCACAGGATTTCGGATTTCCGTTCAATATGAACCAAGGAGGCTCCTCGTGGAACATGCGAAGCAACGGTATGAATCAAGCACCCTTCCAAATGGCTCCTCGAGTCGTGAGAGCTCGTAATGTTTCGAATTCGCAGGGAAGTAGTAACCAATTCCAGGATCTACTGCAGCAAATTCAGCGAGCTTCTGCCGTCCAGAACCGACAGTCATCACGACGAGTGATCTATCATCGCGAAGTAGAGCGAATGGAAATAGAGGAGCACGTTAACGAATCGAGTAGCTTTAATATTGAGAATGTACTCAATCAATTCCGACAAGGTTCATCGGAACAGTATCGCAATAGAAATCGAAATCGATTTGTTCAGCGTTAACTAAATCTAGCTCAAAAAATGAAGGGAGTAAGTCCCGGAAGACTTACTCCCTCATTTTTTATTTCTCGCGCAGCATCACGAAGCCCACGTCATCCATAGAGACAACGCGCCATCCACTTTTCTGTAGCTTACCAAGAGTATCGAAAAATACGCCCTCTTCCTTTGGTACCGGAGTGGCCTCAAAATCAGTGAACAATTGCATGGTAAAGCTTTCAGGGTCGACGTAAATGTGTTCATACTCAACGCCTCGGTTTCGATCTTGAACAACGGCTCCACAGATGCCGGCAATGAGCACGGCTGACAGGATACCCAGAATATAGTTTTTCATGATTTAGACTCCAATGAAATTCGATTTTAATTGTTTTAAATGAATGGTGGCGATTAGACGATCACCACCTTCTTGTTTGTTCAGACTATTTTATTTAATCGCCAGCTTTCGGATAAAGCAATGAGTGTCTCTCTGTCATAAGTTGCCAGGCGTTCCTCTTTATCAGCTTCCAGGCAACTGCGGAGGAAATCATAAACCTCATTATCAAGTTCGGGAAATATCTCTGCTTGCTCTGGCATCGTCCACTGCATTCTCTGGGTAAGCATTCCCACCAGGTCATGACTGTCAAACAACGGGGCACCGGTTAGCATTTCATAAATCAGACACCCCAAAGCATAGTAATCGGATTTGGGCCCCACATCCCCTCCGGTAAATTGTTCGATCGCCATATAACGCGGGCTGCCCAGTAATTCACCAGTATGCGTTAGTGAAGGATTGATGGAACTTCTGGCCAGACCAAAATCCATCAAGGTAATCTGGAAATCCTCGTCAATCATGACATTCGAGGGTTTGACATCCCGATGGATAATCTGACAGTCATGTGCGTATAGCAAGGCGTCCATTAACTGGGCTGCAACATGCTTGATAATGTTGATATCGAGATGATCAGAGGTATCCATCCATTTCCGAAGTGAAGTACCCTCGCAATAGTCCATGACCAGAAACATCGTGGCCATGGCATGAAAAGCCTGATGTGTTTTAAGAATCAAGGGATGATCAAGTTCCCGGAGAATCTCCGATTCCTGGGTAAAACGTTGACAGGCTTTTTGATTGCAGAGAATGTCGTGCCGAAGCATTTTTAGTGCAAATGTCTTCCCGTCATCCATTCGTTCCGCTAAATAGACGACTCCCATACTTCCACGACCAAGTCGTTTTATTACCCGATATCCCTCAAGAACTTTATTGGTCAATACATCGATATCATGACTGCCTATTCGTTCAGATACCTGATTTGCGATCATCGCGCTGGTGGCAGGGAAATCACGATTCATTTGTTCATATAATGCCAGTGGCACTTCCAGGGCTACCACTTCGCCAAGTGCAACGGCGTCCGCACTACGCATACTGTTCGTGAAGATGCCAATTTCTCCGATGACATTATTGACGCCACAGTAACCGAGGACCTCGGGACCTGTCTCAGAGTGGTTCAACCGGATTTCGACTTCACCATTTTTAATGATAAGAAGAGAGTCGGAAACATCTCCTTGCCTAACCAGATAGTCACCATGATCAAAAACACGATAAATCGATTGCCCGGCAATACTCTGTTGCACAGTTCGGGGTAACTCGGAAAAAGGATAAGTTTCCGATAACACACGAAGGACATCTGCAACAGGATCTGGGAATTTGTCTTCCTCAATGTTTGCGGGCAACTCGTCGGATACTTCCAAATTCCCCGTATCTACAAGTTGATGTACTTCGAACATAAGGGTAATGTCAGAGCTAAGATTGGGAAAACGTTTCACAAACATTTCCAATTCAATCGGTTCCCCATGAATCTCACGCAGATAGATCTCGTGGTAAATAAGATCAAGCAGTGAGGAAGTATCTTCTTTTAGTTCTTGAAATTGACTAATGAAGTCTTCGATCGGAACATGGTCTCCGTTCGCCCAGCGGGTACTTTGTTCGGCACAAAGATATGGTAGTAAGTCATGAATGGGTTCCATAGAATTTTCTACTCCCAATCTATATTTGCTGCGATACGTTGCGTGACTCTTGCCAGACGCTTACGTAATTGGTCGGGAGTAGCATTTAGTTTTTGAGCTAGTTCTTTCCAACTGCTGCCATTCGCTCGTTCTTCCAACAACCAGCGTTCTTCTTCATCAAGTCGCGAATAGAATTCAGCAATGACCTCTTCACGGCTTAGCATGAGGCTCGGAGTCTCACGATTTTTATCTTCTGTAGGTGTGTTGGCGATGGAGATATTTCTTCGCATATCCCGTCTCTGCGAGCGATAGAACCTGCTTTTATCCATGACACGGTTTCTTATCATTGTTGAGATCAGAGCCAGCATTTGTTCAGGCGTATCCAGATCGAATTGCCCTGTCGCTGCCCTCATGAAGAAGTTAGCCATCACACTTTGATAGATATCCATACTGTCTTCGACTCTGCGGAGCATCGTGTCATTGAGACGTATTCTGGCAATACGTCGAATGTGATGTCCGTACTGGTCGAGTAATTCCGTCGAAGCGTCGGAATCGCCCTCTTCAATTTTTTTAAGTAACTCAGTGAATGACATGCCAGATCAACCAGAATGGTGGTCGTAATTGAAATAGAACTTTGGATTATTTTGGGTTTCTTTTGTCCGTTTAGTATCGGGTTTACGTTTCTAACATTGAAGGAAAACTTGATACAAAAACCAATATAAGGGATTTGGAAAATGAAACGCTACCAAGCCAATCGTAATCGACTAACTTTAACAATTCTTATTTTCAGTCTTTTTGCTGGTAATTGGACCGTGAAGGCACAACAACCAGCTGAAAGATTAACGGTAGCTGTCTTGCCGGCACAGTCCAGAATGCATTACCGCTCCCCTTATCTGACGGATCAACTGATTCACAACCTCGTCAATTCAAATCAATATACAGTAGTCGATAGCGTTTCGCTGACCAATGGGCGTCTTAATTCACAAGTCCTGACTAAAGCACAGGAGATGGGAGTGGACGCGATTTTCCAGTTAACCGTAACCGTGATGGATCAGCGAACCGGCTCTCAGTTCAGTACCGGACTGGGGCAGATCAAGCTTGGAAGGATCTACGATTTGGGAATCAATCTTTCGCAGTCGATGGCCCACGCTGAAGTCGTATTGCGAGCATTTGACCCGATTACGGGAAAAATTTTGACAAGTGTTACTGGTCGAGGTACGAGCACCGGCACAGAGGTAGGTTTGGGTTTGGACCATGTAAGAATTGCTGGTTCGATCGATCAGTACGATCTGGGAATGCGACGATATGAAACCTCCTCGCTTGGTAAGGCTATGCAAAGGGCCATTGATAATGCTTTAGGCAAGATCCGACTGGTTCCTGTGGCGCCTCCGGTCAATCAAATGGATCCGGAAGCTCCTCTCTATCAGGGGCTTGTTGCCGAGGTTGACGAAGAATACGTCTATCTAAATGCAGGTAGAAATGCGGGGTTAGAACCAGGGATGCGAGTCGCTGTCTCTAGCGTCACGAAGGTAATTCGAGACCCAGCAACCGGAGAAGTTTTGGATACGATGACGGAAGTCACAGCCGTGCTGGTGATTGAAGCTGTGCGTAATCGAATCGCCATTGCGAACCGCTTGCTTCCGGATGGGCAGACTGCTGACGTTGCAATTGGTGACGCGGTGGAATTGATCGACTAATCGAGTCGACGATGATGTTATCAATGCAATGTTTTCCCGAGTTGGCATTGATAGGATTCCAGAGAGTTCTCGAAAGAGAGCTCTCTGGCTTTTTACCGGGGACCGCGCAAGGGTGGGTGAGCAAGTCTTATAGAATCTTAGACAGATACGTATCTGTCCGACGTAAGTGCTGATTCATTTTCTTCTTTTCTATTCGTTCTGCCAGCTTACACATCATTGTTCATCTCGGGTTTGTTGACAAACGGGCGTGATCTTTCCAAATCCATCGCTAGTAGAGTCCGTCATAGATCTCGCACCATCCCCCCTGTTTGAATCATAGTATTGTGCCTGAGCACTTAATTTGTAGTGACTTGTTTGCAACCTGTGGTACGTGTTCTTTACTTTCCCATTTTTTCAAATGGCTTCATCGCTGGATCTCCAAAAATCACGTACAACAGCGTGTTTTGTCGGATGCCTCGTTGTGTTACGGGAGTGGGGATGACAAATCCACCTGCTCGAAACCCCCGCATATCGATGATTGCGTTGAGAAGCTGTTGATAGGCGACGCCAACACTCTCCCCCTGCATCCAGTTTTCCAGTACCGGGAAAAGATGTGGAAAGCCCGAGCTAAGTCTCATGTGTCCAAAGAATACGACCGCTCCGCGGTCCAGGTACTCCATGGCAAAGGCAGGACGAGCGTCCACTTTGTATCCCCCCGGTGCAGAAGATAGTCTGGGAAGATCAGATTTTACGGGGACTGCCGAGAAACATGATCCTGTTAGGACGATCCTGTTTGCCGAGTTGTTTGGAATCCCCTTTATATCAATGGAACATGACATCCCCGGGATACCATGCCCGTGCATGACAACAAGTTGAGCCGATCGAAGAGCTCTGTCAGGTTTTGACGATAATGCTTCCAGATAGTCCCCTTTGTTGCTAAGGTGGATATTCCACAAATCCTTGCCCTCCAATTTCGCAGCATTCTTAGCCGCCGGAGTATAGACGGCAATCGTGGGAGTCCTTAAGCCGTATCCGGCAAACATTTCTCTTAAGATCCCCGCTTTCTGTAGGGATCTGGTTTCCACTACGGAAGGAACCTGACTAATGGCCATGGGGCGCAGATTTTTTTGTGAGAGCGTCTGGTAATTGATGGAGCGGTCAATCAGTCGTTGAAAACTGTCAGCATTGGGAGCTAACAGAATACCGGGATATACATCGATGAAAGGATCTTCGTCCAGCGAACTGAAAACCTCCCACAAACCCAATAAAACATTCTCCCGATAAGAATTCATTTTCGGAGCGACAGCCACATACTTTGGATCTAACTCTAAGAGTTGTTTTCGTAACGAAGTACGTCCGTCGATTTCTGTAACCGATCCTAAATCATCTAATCGCAAAATCTTGCCATTCCGATATTTAGATAATTGATCGATGGGCGAGAGGAATTCCGATGAATCGTGGTCCGTCAGAATCACATAATTGTTACCGCTAACTTCATGCGCTTTCATCTTCAGGATGAAGGCTGAATTCCTAAGGATACTGGAATCAGGCCTGGGAGATGCCCTGTCAATACGTGGTAAATCTCTAAGGAGAGGAAGATCGAGTGTCTGAGCTTCCAGACTTAAAGATTGCATTGAGAGCGAAAGCAACAGTAGAAAAGAAAGTGAACGAATCATAACGAATACCAACGGGACAAGGACTTAAAGTGTTCGCTTGGAACTGCTTTATTCTACCCCGTCAGCGGGGCTTGTTGCGTTAATCCCATCCACATGAATCGAGATTCTTGGTCTGCCCCGCCAGTGGAAAAACGTACTAGTTCTTCTCACCATGTTGAACACTTACGGACTCTATTTGCAGACTGAACTTTCCCTGTTTCTTGTCACCAAGCAGGATCCCGAGTCCGGCGATCTCATTGGGATTGAGTTTCTGCTTTGGAAATACTCGGCCACGCCAGGTCGCCACAAATTGATCTACCGGTAACTTGACGTCGATCAACTTGTTGGGAGTTGTCTTGAAAGACTGCCGGAACGAAAATCCCCCGAGATTTCTTTGGGAATACAGGTTCATGTTGTAAGTTCTTCCATCTCCTTTGACCCTTAAAATAATCGAATCACCTTTTTCGAGATTAAAGTCCCCCGAAGGAAGGCGTATCGATGCAAATCCACCATTGTTTTCCAGGGAGAGGTACCCAAAGAATTCCAGCGTATTTTTATCAGTGAGCCGGTATCGTCCGACCGACCGTCCTCCCATGACACCATCATTAACCGCCCGCCAGTTTTTGATACTTGCCGGGCTTTCGAATTCTAATAAGACCTTACGGTTTGTATCGGCAAACAGTGTGGTGGAGAGAAAAAATAATAAGAGTGCGGTGCTGCAAGATTTGACCATTTTGAGTTTCCTTAATTAGACACTCTATGGTTTCCGAAAGAGGACTTCCGGAAAGGTTTTAGTTGACCAAAATCTTAGAATTTGAGAGCAAATATTAGCGAATGCAACTCAAGCTAAGCAAACTTAACCTAACGATCTAGCCGTTAGTGAAGAGGATGGAATATTACAAAGACGGAAATTAATCTTCATTATCTGCGTCCCTTCGACACAAATATGACCGCTAAAATCAAATAGAGTTCCCGTGATTTCATTAAGATTTACGGTTGCGTTTAATTGATCTCCTGGACGAGCAAAACCGCGATAACGTGCTGAATCCACTTTTACCAAAACACCTAACGCATATTCGTTGTGTTTGGGGTCAGACGTAACATAGGATTCCATCGGGTTATAGTTAGCGGCAATCAGTATTCCTGCGGACTGAGTCACTAGCTCCTGCATGAGGGCGCCGGGAAACACGGGAGCGCCTGGAAAATGCCCACGGATCCAAGGCTCTTCTTCCGTCACCTGTTTGGAAGTAATGATTTGTCGCTGTTCAAGCGAATCAATCTTTTCCACCAGGAGGTATGGTGGTCGATGATGCAGATATTCGTCAATGTGTTCAAATCGATGTTGATAGTACGTCATTAAAAATTCTCAACAGGATATTAGGAGCAAAGGTTTCTAGAACAAGAGGGGATCATTCAGATTGCTTTTTTGCTACGGAGACAATGCTTCGTACACGATGGGCCGCAAGACATCGCGCAACTGATGAGAAAAAGGCATGTTTTGACTTAATGCGATAACAATAAGATCATCTTTGGGAGAGATCCAGAAATGGGTACTGGCAATTCCATCCCATCCATATTCGCCGACGTGTGCCGTCTCAGAGAACCCGGTAATTTCTGTTACCACGGAAACTCCCAGTCCAAATCCAACACCTTCTTGTTTCTCTATGATAGAAATTGGATAGGCTGCTGCTGGAAGTTGATTTTGCGTCATTGTCTTGATGGTTTTTCCGGACACAATTCGCTTCCCCTCAAATTTACCTTTTCCACGTAACATTTCACAGAATTTCAGATAGTCTTTTGCCGTGGAGATTAAGCCTCCACCGCCGGAAAACATTGTTGGTTGGCTTAAGAATTCACCAACGATTCTGGGATCCTTTGCTTCAACAATTTGTTCCCCTTCTGAATTATAGACTTTGGCAAAACGCGACTTTGCTGATTCTGGTAACTGAAAGGCGGTCTCCGTCATGTTCAGCGGGACGAAAATCTCTTTGTGCAAGAAATCTGGAAAAGACATTCCACTCACTTTCTCGACCAAGAATCCAAGCACGTCAGTTGAAACACCATACGTAAACTTTTCACCAGGTTGAGAAGTAAGCGGGATTTTTTTAAGCTTTTCAACCATCGCTTCCAAATTATCGGAAGTTGTGACTTGTTGTTCTTCGTACATTTTCCCCACCGGGGAAGTATCCAGAAAATCGTAAGTGAGACCCGAAGTATGGCGAAGTAGATCTCTTATCGTTATTTCTCTGGCCATGTCTTCAAGGATGAAGTTGTTGTTTCCGTCGCTGCCGGCATAGACATTTAGATTTTTGAATGCAGGAATATATTGACTGACAGGATCATCCAAATCGAGCAAATTACGTTCTTCCAGAATGAGTACAGCAATACTCGTAATGGGTTTTGTCATTGAGTAGATGCGAAAGGCTGTTTCCGTCTGCATCGATTTATTGTTGGCGATATCTGCCCACCCAAAAGAGCCAGTGAAAATAATTTGCCCCTTCCTCGCTACTAAGACGACGGCCCCGGCTAATTTTTGTTTCTCAATTAGTTCTTGGACGGCAGGGCTGATCTTCTCAAGTTGTTTGGAGGATACCCCGACTTGTTTTGTGTTCGTAATGCTGACATCGGATGGAGTCTGGGCATGCCCGGGCTGGCAGGTGCCCATCAGAAACAAAGTAACGAGCATGACAATCGAGCTTTTTTGGAAAGGCGATGCTGAGGACATTCCACTACTCCTTGTGCGATTTATTTAGTTGTTAAATAGGTTGCCGTTGATATCAGGACGGTTCAATAGTTGTGCTTAATTGTGACTTTAGTTTGTGGTGTTGAGAAGTCGTCCTTTCGTTTATTTGCGTGAACCTTAAGGACGTCATGTTTATTTCTGACCTGAACCTATCATTAAGTTTAGATGCGAAAAGAACGTTAGTGGGAGAATCATCGATGACTTACGCGCGATCCCGCCTGATTTTAGGGATGTCGACTGTCGGGACCGTTGTCTTGGCCTGTCTAGCCGCATTGGGCTTCGAACTTTATAGAAACGTTAAAACAGTGATACTAGAAGGCGTGCTTGCTCAGCGTCAGCCCAAAGGGCTTTAAGAACCGTCGGAAGTTATGTTTTTTCGAGAAGTCGGTGTTTGCCGAATCATCCTAAAGTTTTAAAATGCGGCTGAACAATATAACTTATGAATCGATTTTGAAAGTACGCCGTATGTTTTCTTCTTCACGCTTCGTAACATCACTTGCTTTGATTTGCTTGGGAATGGCTGTCGTTTCTCAAGCTCAAGAAGCAACCCAGAACAAGGTCAAGCTAGGTGACCCAGGGCTCACATCTGGAATCTCTGGCAAGGGAGTCTTGACCGTTAAAGAGGTAAAAAGCTGGTTGGCCGATGAACAAAACCATCTGGTTTTAAGTCCGTCTTTGCCACTTGGCTTAGCGGTCGGGGAGAAGCAACTTTACATTCCGGAAGACAATCCCATGACTCGTGCAAAAGTTGAGTTGGGACGACAATTGTACTTTGACCGGAGATTATCGTCCGACAATACAGTTAGCTGTGCAGATTGTCACCATCCTGAGGATTCCTACGGACGGGGGACACGGTTTGGCGTCGGCATCAATGGGCAAATGGGAGGGCGTAACTCCCCAGTTAGTTTTAATCGCATTCTCTCGAAAGCTCAGTTTTGGGATGGCCGCGCCAGTTCGCTTGAAGAGCAGGCGATCGGACCTATTGCAAATCCAATTGAGATGGGTAATACGCATTTGAATGCGGTCAAAACGTTGACGGGAATTGAAGGTTACCGTCTGCAGTTTGAAAAGATTTTCGCAGATGGTACAACCATTCAAAATGTTGGAAAAGCAATCGCGACCTTCGAAAGGACTTTGGTTACCCTGCCTTCTGCCTACGATTTATACGAGCCGGTTTTAAGCTTAAGAAAGGCGTTTGGTGAAGATTTGGATGATCTGGAGGCCCTCGAAGAAGATGACCCTGTTTTGTTCGAAAATTACATGTCCAAGCTGAAACGAAGTCAGAGTAACCCTATGTCAGAATCTGCCAGGCGAGGGAGAGAGATTTTCTTTACCACCAAAGGACGCTGTTCGGCGTGTCATGTGGGAGCGAATCTTGCCGACGAGAAATATCATAATCTAGGGGTTGGTATGGAGGCAGAAGAGCCAGATTTAGGTCGGTTTGCGGTGACGAACCAACCAACCGATCGAGGTGCCTTTAAGACGCCTACGATTCGTAATGTCACGCTGACTGGACCGTACATGCACGATGGAAGCATGGAAACCCTTGAAGAAGTGGTTGAATGGTATGCCAAAGGGGGGTTCCCGAACCCAACTTTAAGCAAAGACGTGAAGAAACTTGATCTGACCGCACAGGACAAAAAAGATTTGGTTGCTTTTATGAAAGCCTGTACCAGCAAGCTTCCCAAAGTCGAACAGGATAGGCTCCCCAAGTAGTTCGGGGCTGTTCCTTCAGACTGACGACCAACGGGCTAAGAAAACAGGTCCTTCTACCTGGACAGTAGAAGGACCTGTTTATTTATGGTCATAATATCGCCAAGTGAAGGTTAATGTTTTCGCTTTTCTCCGTCAGATGGCATACGCCCTTTTTGGGTATCATTTAACAACTCGGCAAAGTCAATTTGCCTTCTTTCGAGATCGTTAAATTTTCTCGTGACCGTTTTATCCAGCGGATCTTCGACTTTGATACCGGTAAGGAATCCGGACAGTGCAGCTTGATTACCTAAGGAATCAGGGAGATTGTTTTCTTCCGGAAATGCAATATGGGTGAAAAGCGCATCGGTTTCTGTATGATGGCAACCGCTGCATGTGAACAAGGCAAATTGATGACGCTGGTCCGAAGTCACATTGGCTGGTTTCCAGGGAGCGCCAAATGGTGTTGGAGCCGAAGAGCCCAGAATGGAATCTGGCAGACCATCCATGAGTTGAAGAATGGCACCCAGAGTTTGACGCCCCTGCTTCGTATTATTGAAGAATTCGAAATCAGGAGTTCCGGCAACAGGTACTTGAGTTAATTTTGGCTGCCCTTGGCTTATCTTGAATTCACGAAGTTCCCAGGGACGCCCTAAAGCCACTTCATTCGTTCGAACCTGATTCAAATGGATAGAATTATTATCAGGGCCTATCTTCCGGTCCGTGAAGGCACGGGTGATTCTGGATAATTCATCGCTATACCGTCGACTTTCGATGGGGTGTTCCTGTAAACGCTTCCATTTTCCAGCCCACTGATTCAACTCATGAAGATTAGAGGCAGCAAGATTGTATTCAAAGATAATATAGAAACCACGGCCAAGAGGCTTTCCTTCCGCATCCAACGTACCAAAGACCAAACGGCCTTCGCCAGCCGAGCTGACATGGTTGTCATCGACGGACCTTAAATCCATTCGATTCACGATGGCTAATAATCTGAAGGGTGCTTTATTCAGATCTAATCTTCCACCTCCACTTGCTTCCCTCCAGGGATTAATGATGAGGTCGTTCATAGCCGATCGGGCGATGGCAACGCCATGACCGACTGTTTGATCTTCGAGCCATTGGTTGAGCCAGTTTTCAACAAATTTTGATGGGGGGACTTTTCCACTCATCTGGGTCATCAAATGCTTGAAGGTCCAGTAAGGTGTTGGGCTCTTGGGATCGGTGTAGATTGGATGTTCGACCACCTTAAGATCTGTGATCATAAGTACACGTTCAATATCGATATCTTTGAATCCTACTTCGTTGAATGAACCAACGGGTGCCAACCTCATTTCAGTGTGAGGTTTTTTAGGAGGCTTGGCTAAACCCGGCAGAACGGAAAAGGAGAAAACAAAGCATGCTAAGACCAACATCAAACTTGTTCTAAAATGTAATTGAACCCTTATCATTTCACTTCTCCTTTAGCTTTCAAAAGCCCTTGATTTAAGATTGTCGAAAATAGCCATCGCTACCCCTCGGGAATGCTCATGACTTAGAAAACTTGTAATGCAAGTGCCGTGCCAAACTTAAAATCAAGGCAATTCCCCTATGTGTGCATCATAATAATACAAAACAGGCGGCAATTGAATTCCCGAAAG
>Ga0209404_10000628_pt1 | contig 27142 bp, 15 predicted proteins | sample TroAtlMetagenome_2_FD_187447 | JGI IMG/M metagenome (GOLD analysis project Ga0209404, IMG submission 187447) | Marine eukaryotic phytoplankton communities from Atlantic Ocean - Tropical Atlantic ANT8 Metagenome (SPAdes) (version 2) | ecosystem: Environmental > Aquatic > Marine > Oceanic...
AGATAGCCCCTTTATCATTTGGATTTTCTATACTAAGGGTGTAATCCGAGACAACCTCTCCGCCATGCTGGCTAAAATTAGGCGCTTCAGTATCAGGATATAAACCTCGTGCCCTCAACTGATTTAAAAAAATAGGATTACGTTTAGGGAACCACTGCTCATATTCTCTTTTGAGAGCTCGTTCCCAGTCTTCAAGATTGAGTGGCGGCTCTTTTCTGAAATCACCCCATCTAGCGCTTTCTGCTTTTAGTGCGATACGAATTCCTTCAGCTCTTTGTTGCCACAATTTAGCAGCATTTGTTGCAGTTAATGTTCCGTCGTTAAAAAGATGAAATCTGACACGATCAGCAAATAGTAGTTTGTAATCTGGATTTTTAAGAAGTGCTGTGTGTATTGAGGTGGGAGCTTTAGAATTATTTTTATTTGTAACGTTAATTGATACGTTTGGAGAACCTACATTGAATCCCGCTCTTTCTGAATCGTGACAGAAAAACATATATTTTCCTGGAGGTGAAATTCTCCGCATGGCTCGAACATTATTCTGATCCCAGTCATTGTTTCCTGATTGGAAGTTTAAAATCAAGTAATCAATGAAAGCATTAAGATCAAGGTATTCCATAACGCCACTAAGATTACCCTCAGACGCGTAATTGTTTACTAGCTGCCAACTGTCGTGGATGCCTTTTTGGAGCTCTTCTGGAGTTCCATTAATTATTTCTATTTTATTTCCATTAACGATTCGAAAACCCTCCCAGTCCTCTTTGCTGCCACCAAACCTTTCGGCTGACCACTCTTCCTCAATTCTTTCGAAGAGGTGATGCATTCCCCAATAGAGTCCATTAAAATAAACGTGAACTTCTCTTTGAAGTGTTTCAGGGTACCCCATAGATGAGTGTGCATCTCTAAACCACTGGTCTCTAATATACATAGCATTTTCATAGACGCTCTTACTAGGGTGAATCCATGAATTGCCATTTCCGCCCCTTAAGATTATAGAATTGAAACGATTGGTTTCAGCCTTGGGGCCAAAAAGAGGGTAATTTAAAATACCCTTTCCATAGTCATCTCGAAATATTACGCGTAAATTGTGTTTGGGTCTGGAGACTAACCTTGAGGCATTACCATTCATTCTTAGTCCTGCGTTTTCTTGTGAGTTTTTTACATTTTCGAAATTAATAAATTCAATAGATATTTCTCTTTCAGACGTGGCGCCTGAATCACGCGGGTTTACTTGAATTCCTGATTGGTTTCCAAAAAGATTGTTTTTGTCTGTAACAATTGAAACCGTAGGAACATCAAGCAGGGATTCTTTAATCTCTTCCACAGAATACAATTTCCCAACAACATTAGGGTCCATTCCATAGTCACCTTCGATGGATTGACCATTTCGATTAACCCATGGATATGGGTATCCCTCTGGTCTTTCTGATTGGGTTACAATATCATCAAGAAATAAATATGTTTGAGTGTCTATATTTGATGGGAATAGCCCTTCTTTAAATGCAGCAGCTCTAAGAGTAGTCGTTTTATCAATGTATATCGTTGTAGAAACCTCTTGTTCAATATTTTCGCTGGAAAATTTGGTTCCATTTTCAAGACTAGGTTCACTTCCATCAATTGTATAGACGATTGTGGCGCCATTGGTTTTTGTTGATATTTCGACATTAAAAGGTTCTTGGTAGAAGCCTCTATCAATATTAAACTTTGTATCAGAAACCTTGCCAGTATAATCGATTGGACCATTTATTTCTCCCGGTGTTGCTTTAGAAAAGTAACCTTCAGAAGTATTAATAGTGTTAAATCCATATGAAATGTTTTTGTACTGATCTGGATAAATTGGAGTGAATTCAGAAGATGGTGAGCCACCAAATGTTAATGCGAGATACTCCCCACTAGTTGAGAGAGAAAAATTGGTATGATAAAAATTTTCTGAATTTATTCTGTCTTTACCTGAAGCAAAAAATAAAATATATCCTTTTGGGGGGACAATAGTATCAGGCAATTTCCATTTATCAGGGTTATTTATATCATCAGTTAGAAAATAACCTTCTGATGAAACTGGCTCATTTGATATGTTAGCAATTTCAATCCAATCTGATGGGTCACCATCCTCATCAATTATAGAGCTTTCATTATTGGCTAGAAATTCAGATATGATGAGTTCTGAGTAGAGTTTTTCAACGAAAAGCAAAGAACAAAATACTGTTAACTGGAAAATTTTTTTGATCATTGGGGTGATGCTATCACTTTAACTCATTACTTGATTTATTCGAGTAACTAAGTGTTTAATCACCATAAAAAAATTATAGCTTTGAATGCTATTAAAAACACGAATTGTGGTATTCGAATCATGCTATTTCCCAACGTCTATATATGGGGCATTAATAATTTGGAAAAAGTTCTATGAAACTTTAAATCAGAAACGTTATTAGAATTGAATCATGAAAACCTATTATTTTAAGAAAAATTTTATTTCAATGTTGATGTTTTTTTCTCTTTTAACTACATCATTCGCGATAATTCCACCAAAAAAAGTAGAAAGAGATTATGTTGATCGAGCAAAATTAACAGAAGCTCAAGAGAAGGTAGTCATCTCTTTAGCTGTTAAATGTGGTTTAAAAAAGCCAATTAGTAAAATATCGACTCATAACATGTTTCCGAGTCCCTTTAGAGGAATACGAGTTCAAGGAGTTGAAAAGATTAATGGTCGAGAGGTTACAACCCAGATTTTGAGTATGAGTTACAGTAAATGGTTGGAACCAGGTGCAAAGCCTCGTGATGGGCAAACTCGTCTAGGTGATTTTTGGGCTGGTAAACCGTATAACCAAAAAAAGATTATTTTGAAAATAAAAGGTAAGGAGGTTAGGACAAGTTCAATAGATGGAATGACTCCGGAAGATTGTGAAAAAATCCTTATGAAATTATTAAATGGTGACTATGAAATAGGAGCTCAAATTAATAAGAATTTACTTCAAGAAGTAGATTGGAATAAACCCAGTGGCTTTTATAAAAGAGGAGAGTCTTTATCAATTGGATTTTTACATAAAGCTAAAGATTCTGGATTTTTTGATCTTCAGATTAGACGGAAAAATGACAAAATTATAATTGAGCAAATGTTTCAAGCGATTCCTTAAATGGGACTTATTTTATCTATTGACCTCATGGTCTATTTTGGAGGGTAGATGACTATTTCTTTATTTTTAGAGTCGATTTAAGCCATGGGGTAGGTGGGATATTTCTTTGATTCTGTTCAGCCCATTCAGGTTTTGGAAACCATCGAATACCTGAATACCGAGGGTAGGTTTCAAAAATATCACCATTGCCATTTGCCCTTGGGTCAGAGGTTTTAATTAAATAATTAGTTAATTTTAAAGAGAGTTCTTTGAATTTTGTGTTGTACTTGGAATTGGTCGCAAGGTCGTTCGTGCACCCTGGATCATTAATTATATCAAAAAGTTGTTCATAGGGTCTTTTATCCGTCGCGAGTAGAAAATATTGTGAGTTTTTAGGATCAGATCGGCCCTTAATTAAATAATCTAATGTAGGGCATGCGTCTATATCATGATAACCACCATGGGCAGGCCCAAGTTCTGAGCCGTTTCTATTTTTATATTTTTGTCCTGGGCCAGCTGGCCATCTCTCTGGTTTGTAATTTCTCACAAATAAAAATCTATCTGTTCTTATGCAGCGCTGTGGATAACCTAGAGTATTAAATCTTGATGATGAGTGTCTTTCCCTTCCTGAAAATATCGCATTTTCACTGTTAAATTTTGGAGCTTTGGAGCTTTTGGTTAATAAGCTTAAAATACTTTGTCCAGACAGTGGAAATTTTTCTCTATCTTTAATTCCAAAAGCATCATGAATGGTTGCGGTCAAATCAATGAACCCAAATAAATTATCAATCTTTTGTTTTGCAGGTATCTTGTTTTTCCAACATATAGCCAGTGGCATGTGAATTCCAAATTCTGTGCAGTTTGCCTTAGCGTATGGGAACGCCATACCGTTATCACTGGTTATTATGATCATTGTATTATCAAGTATCTTTGCTTCTTCAAGAATGGTTAGCATTTTTCCACAATCATTATCGAATCTTTCTATTTCAAAAGCATAGTCTAACAAATCATTGCGAATCTCAGATGATTCGGGAAGGAATGAGGGGACCTCAGCGTCATTTAATTTTTTGCCTGATTTTAAACCGCTTCCCTTTTCGAAGCTTCTGTGTGGATCTGAGGATCCAAACCAAAAAGCGAAAGGTTTTCCCTTCGGTTTTACATCCATGAAATTTCTGAAAGCTTGGGCATAGTTACCTCTCTTTGATCCAAAATTCGGACCAGCAGGATTTTCTTCACGATCACTAATTTTCCAGTTTCCAGGCCCCCATCCTTTACCCGTGAATCCAGTGTGATATCCTTTCTTTGAAAGTGATTTCATAAAGGTCTCGTACTTAGCGGGAAATGAAGAAGCATGGGTTCCTGCTTCTTCTATTTGCCATATATTTCTTCCTGTTAAGAAAGCGGCTCTTGACGGACTGCACCCTGGGGCTGCACAAAAAGCATTCATAAATAATGCTCCATTTTTTGCAACTTTATCAAAGTTGGGTGTTGCAACCATTTTTGATCCGTAGGCTGAGGCATGAGGGAAGGACTGGTCGTCACTAATCATTATTAACAGATTTGGTTGATCAGTAGCGGCTAAAAGCTTCTGTATTAGGAGGTATTGGAATAAAATTAGTCTTATTATCTCTCTTATTTTCATAAATTTATTGAACTAGTCGAAGTAGAATGATTTTTTGTGATCAATATTATAGGAAAATTTTCTTTTTTGTATAAGCTAATAATACCACGTAAATTCCCAATTAGTTCCGTGAAGTTAATTATCGTAGCATCGATTTTTTTTGCACCTACTTTTGCTAAGGCTGAAGAGGTGGACTTCAACCGTGACGTGAGGCCAATTCTTTCTCAGAATTGTTATGTATGTCATGGTCCGGATAAGGAGCATAGGAAAGCAAAGCTGAGGTTGGACACTGAAGAAGGTTTCAAAAAAGTATTTTTTGCCAAAGATCCCATAGATAGTGAGATTATACATCGAATAACTTCCCATGATCCTGAAGAGGTTATGCCAACGCCAGAAAGCGGACAATCTCTCAATCCAAAAGAAATAGAAATTTTGACTAGATGGGTTAAGTCTGGCGGTAAATATTCTAAACCATGGGCCTATGAGAGGCCAATTTGGAGAACAGTTCCGGATAAAGATAATCCATGGGCTCATAATTGGATTGATTCTATTCTTTTAGATCATTGGTCTAATATTGGTCTTAAACCTTCTAATGATTCGAATAGAGTTACACTAATTAGGCGACTATCTTTTGATCTAACAGGACTACCTCCAAATCAAAAAATTCTAGAAGCGTTTTTGTCAGCGCCTGATACAAAAATTGCATACCAAAAAATTGCTAATCAGCTTCTTAGTTCAGATCATTTTGGAGAAAGGATGGCTATGTATTGGCTTGATCTTGTTCGGTTTGCAGACACTGTCGGTTATCATGGAGATCAAGATCATAACATTAGTCCATATAGAGATTATGTTATGGAGGCATTTAATCAGAATATGCCTTTTGATCAATTTACTCGTGAACAATTAGCAGGGGATCTGCTCGTAAATCCTTCCCTAGATCAAAAAATAGCTACTGGTTACAATAGGCTTTTGCAAACTTCTCATGAAGGAGGAGTGCAGCCCCGTGAATATTTGGCCATTTATGCTGCTGACCGGATTCGTAATGTTTCGGGTGTCTGGATGGGGGCAACTATTGGCTGTGCTCAATGTCACGATCATAAGTATGATCCTTATACAGCTCGTGATTTTTATTCTATGTCTGCATTTTTTGCGGATGTGGATGAGGAAAAACATTTTGCAGTTGGGACAAATGACTTGCCGACTAAGAGGCCTCCTGAAATATCAGTTTTAAGTTATAGGGATCGTAAAAAACTAAATAGTCTTGAGAAGAAAGAGCCTAAAAATAAAGAAATTATTGAAGAGATAAAAAAAATTAAGAGTAGGGAATCCTTAACCATGGTAACTCAAAGTGTTAAGCCTCGCGTGACACGCATTTTACCAAGAGGGAATTGGCTGGATGAAAGTGGGGAGATAGTGCAGCCCGCCGTTCCATCATTTCTTGGAGCTTTGAACACGGGTGAACGTCGGGCCAATCGTCTTGATTTTGCTAATTGGATAACTGATACGCAGAATGGTATAGGAGGTTTGACTGCTAGGGTTTTTGTTAACAGGATATGGTATCTTTTTTTTGGTGAAGGAATATCTACAAGTCTGGATGATTTTGGAGGTCAAGGATCGCCGCCTACTATTCCTAAGCTCCTTGATAATTTATCAGTGGAATTTTATAGAAGTGGATGGGACGTAAAGCATTTAATTAATTTAATTGTAAATAGTCATGCTTATAAGTTGAGTTCTAACGCGACTGTTGAAAGCAAGAAAGTTGATCCTTTGAATTTGCATTTCTCTCGACAAGCAATGCATAGACTGCCTGCTGAAATGATTCGTGATAACATACTTGAAACTAGCGGAATTTTATTCAAGGAATATGGAGGGCCAAGTGTTAAACCTTTTCAGCCTAAAGGTTATTACAAGCATTTAAATTTTCCAAAAAGGGAATATAAAGCGGATAGCAATCGAAGTCGTTTGAAGCGGTCAGTTTACATCCACTGGCAAAGACAATTCCTTCACCCAATGCTTCTAGCAATGGATGCTCCGAGTCGAGAAGAATGTGTAGCAAAAAGGTCTAGATCTAACAGCCCTGTTGCTGCAATGGTATTACTGAATGATCCTAGTTTCTACGAAGCGGCTGAAGAGTTTGCTAAGCAAATTATAAAAAGTTCGGATGATGATTCTAAAAGAATTGAATTTGCTTTTTATAAGGCGCTATCCAGAAAACCGGATAAGCTGGAAGAGGATATAATAAAGAAACTAATTGAGAAGGTTAGGCAAGAATTAAAAGGTAATGATCAAGTTGAATTATTATCATGGACGGCAGCGGCTAGGGCTGTCTTCAATTGTGCAGAGTTTAACTCAAGGAATTAATGCTTACTAAAGATCATTCGAATATATCGCCAATTCATCGTAGAAGTTTTTTGCAAACATCTGGTTTGGGGATTGGAGCGGCCGCGCTTCAGTCTATGCTTTTGAAGGATTCTTTGGGTTCAAGACCTGGAGTTTCTGGGTTGCCGGACCTTCCATTTAAGGCTAAAAGAGTCATTTTTTTGTGTATGGCTGGAGGTCCTTCACATCTTGAAACGTTCGACTACAAGCCCAAGCTAGATGAATTGCATGGCAAGCCGATGCCGGAATCATTCACTAAAGGTCAGCCAATTGCCCAATTGAGGGGACAGCAGCTCAAAGTTCAAGGTCATATGACCAAGTTTAATAGGCATGGAGAGAATGGACAGTTAATCAGTGATTATTTGCCTTGGACAGCAAAAATGGCTGACGATATATGCATTATTAATTCAATGCTGACAGAGCAAATAAATCATGATCCAGCTCATACTTTTATGAATACTGGGACTGGAATTTCCGGAAGGCCTTCGATGGGGTCATGGATAAACTATGGTTTGGGAAGTGAGTCTGATGAATTGCCGGGATTTGTCGTTTTAACTAGTGTCGGAGGCCGAAATCCTCAGCCAATTGCCTCTAGACAGTGGGGGGCAGGATTTTTGCCTGGGCGCTTTCAAGGAGTTGAATTTAGCTCAACAGGTGATCCCGTTAATTATCTAAAGAATCCAGGAAACGTATCAGAACAAAATCAACGCCATGTTGTTGATGCTATTAAATCTTTGGATCAGAAGAGAAATAAGATTCTTCAGGAAGATGATATTCTCACTAGAATTTCAGCCTATGAAATGGCATTTAAGATGCAGACCTCTGTTCCGGAGCTCATGGATTTTTCCAATGAACCTCGTCACATACTTGACATGTATGGAGCCAAGCAGGGGGATGGGACTTATGCATCAAACTGTTTGTTAGCAAGGCGTCTTGCAGAAAGAGGATCTCGTTTTATTCATCTTTATCACAGGGGGTGGGATCATCATGGAGGACTTGAAAAATATATGAATATATGTTGTGGATTAACTGACAAACCAACGTGGGCTTTGCTTACCGATCTTAAACAGAGGGACATGTTAAAAGATACTCTTATTGTTTGGGGTGGTGAATTTGGAAGGACTCCGATGTTTCAGGGAAAAGGTGGAGCAGGGCGTGATCATCATATGAAAGGTTTTTCTATGTGGCTTGCGGGTGGTGGTGTGCGTGGCGGAGTGACCTATGGTGCAACAGATGAACTAGGATATAATTCCGTTGAGAACATTGTGCATATTCGTGATTTACATGCAACAATGCTACATCTAATGGGTATAGATCATAAAAGATTCACCTATCAGTATCAGGGTCTTGATTCTCGCTTAACCGGTGTTGAAGAAGCTAGAGTCGTTGATGATATAATTCTATAGGTTGATTTTTTTAGGAATGTTCCTTTTCTCTTCTCGCAATCCCTTTTAGGAGCCTTCCGAGAATATCGGCACCAGTGATAATTCTTTTTTCATCTTCGGTCCAATATATAACGACATCACGATCAATGATATCGTCTTCTCGATCGTCAGCTTCTACTACAAATTCGCTTAGAACAGTATCGAGAGTTGCGTTTGAATCGCTTACAAGTACAGGCCGGTGGCAAAAATCATATATATCAGAAGAGCCTTCATTAACAGATAGATTGAATAAGTAATCGGAGGTCTTAAGAACTATTCGTGGCTCTCCTTCTTCGTCAGTGATAACCGCTCGACCCTTATCGCTTTTACGCAGTTGATCTATGAAAACTTTTCCTTCTGTAGAGCCGGGTTTAGGAATGTCGGGGAGATCCATGTTCGCAGGAAAAGAATAAATTGTTGTAGGGTCAATTGTAGCTCCTTCTTGAGAAATTAGACGGTCATCAAGATCAAGAAAGTTCAAGGCGCCCCGACCTTCAGTTTCACCAATTTCAGAATCTTTTTCTTTAATGTGTCTTTCAAGGATGACTTCGATGTCTTTTTCCCTCATAAAATTGACACCTTCAGCTCCTACTAATCCTTCGAGAATTAAAGCACTTGGTTTGGCAACTGGGTAAAGCATCATTTGATAAAATCGAATGACTGGCGCGAGCTTGGAGCCTATTCGAATTGCATTCCTAGAAAAATAAGCCTGTGGGAGTAGTTCACCTAAAAACGTTATTCCTACGGTAGAGGCACAGAATGCGATAAGCCCGCTTCCAGGGAGCACGCTATCCATGAGCATCGCAAGAACAACATTCACTCCGACATTCCCCCATAAAATTGTAGAGAGAAGGAAGTTAGCATCTTTTCTGAGAGCAAGAATTCTCGCAGCGGACATGTTGCCATTTTCAACTTCCGTTTCAAGTCGAAGTCTACCTATGGAGAAAAAGGCTAAGTTCAAACCAGAAAACATTGCTGACTGACTCAGGCAGAATGCTATAGCTATAATAGTTAGGGGTTGATCCATTGGGAGCTGCTCAGACGCATATTTTAATGCGATGCAGTAAATTGAAGTTACTATATTGCAAAAAACCCACTGCAATCAATTAATATTCGCATAGCATTTAAAATTATGTTTTTTTGTCATTTTATTAAATTTTATATAATATGAGTTTTATTGCATGTTTAGACCTTGAAGGAGTGCTGGTTCCCGAAATTTGGATTGAATTTTCAAGAAAGACAGGGATAAAGGAGCTTCAAGCTACGACTCGAGATATTTCAGATTATTCTGAATTAATGAAAATGCGTCTTGATGTTTGCGCTAAAAATCAACTTCGAATTAATGATATTCAGGAAGTAATCTCTCAGATGAGTCCATTACCAGGGGCTAAGGAGTTTTTATATGGTCTTAAGCAAAGATTTCAGGTGGTTATTCTGTCTGATACATTTTACCAATTCGCTGAGCCCCTGATGAAGCAGTTGGATTACTCTACTTTATTTTGTCACAATTTGGTTATTGATGATGCTGGTAGAATTAATGATTTTAAACTTAGGATGGAGGATCAGAAAAGAGCCGCGGTAAAAGCTTTTAAAGCATTAAACTTTAAGGTTCTTTCAGCTGGGGACTCATACAATGATATCTCAATGCTTTTAGAATCAGACAAAGGAGTTTTATTTTGCCCTCCTCAGAATGTTATTGATGAATATCCACAACTAACAGTTTCACGTAATTATGCAGAGCTAAACTCTGCATTTGATGAATTTAAAGGGTAATAATTTTGAATTTAGAAAAGTTTTTTATTTCCAGTCCTTTAGTTTCGATACAAAATAATACTTAAATTTAAAAAACCAAAAAAAATGCTCTCTAACTCAAGACGAAAATTTATTAAAACCACAAGTTTGGCTACCTTTGGAGGGGCTCCTTTCATCGCAAATACAAAGTCATCAGGCAAAGTTATTGGAGCTAACGACAGGATGAGGATTGCTGTTGCAGGTCTTAATGGGCGAGGCAAAAGCCATATCGGTGGATTTCTCGGTCAGAAAAATGTTGAGATTCCGTATGTCATCGATCCGGACAAACAAGTGCTAAGTCGGACAGTGCAAAGTTTAAAGGGCCGTGGCCAACCAGTTAAGGGAGTTGTTGATATTAGAGAGGCTTTGGACGACAAAAATGTTGATGCTATTGCAATCGCTGCACCGAATCATTGGCATTCCTTAATGACAATTTGGGGTGCGCAGGCAGGCAAGCATGTTTATGTCGAGAAACCGATGAGCCATGATGTTGAGGAGGGTCGGGTAGCAGTTGCAGCTCAGAAAAAGTATGGAGTTGTTATTCAGCATGGAACTCAGCAACGGAGTAGTGCTGGAAGGGCTGGTTTGCACGATCAAATAAAAGCAGGAAAATGGGGCCGTCTTAAGATTTCTTATGGATATTGTTGTAAGCCTAGGGGAAGTATAGGGCATAAAAAGATTGGAGATGCGCCAGCGCATCTAGATTGGGATCTTTGGAAGGGTCCTGCAGTAATTGAAAAGTTTCACGGTAATTATGTTCATTACAATTGGCATTGGTTCTGGGCTACTGGAAATGGAGACCTTAATAATCAAGGCACTCATGAGTTGGACGTAGCAAGATGGGCCATTGATGATGATCAAACGCACCCTGTTAAAGCGATGGCAATTGGTGGAAGGTTTCAGTGGAAAGATCAAGGAGAGACTCCGAATACGTTATTTGGTATGGCGGAATACCCTAATGGTCAGCAGGTATTTTTTAACGTGAGGAATGTTAATTATAACGGTTACAAGCGTCAGGTTGAAAATCAGTATTATTTTGAAGATGGAGGGAAGATCATTGGTAACCAATACTATGCGAAGGGAAGTGATAAGGGTGAGAAAATAGATTTTGGTAACGGCAAAGTGACCCCAGGAGGTAACTGGGGTAGTTTTGTTGCCGCCTGTAGAGCGGGAGATCCAAGTATGGCTAATGGAAACGTTAATGATGCCCACTACGGATGTGTATTAGGACACCTTATGAATAATTCATATCGCTTAGGTGAAGAGGTGCCATTTAATTTAAAAGCAGGACGTTTTGGTGATAATAAAGATGCGGCCGAACATTTTGGTAAATTGCATGATGTAATGGGTAAGGGTGTAGGAATTCCTGAAAAAGACAATTATTACACCGTTGGACCTTGGCTCCAATTTGATCCCGAGAAAGAGACTCACATTGGTGACCACGCAAAGGACGCAAACCAGTTACTCAAGGATCCCAATAATATGGGTTTTGAAGTTCCTTCAGTAGATAAAGTTTAAAGCTTTAGGCTTTTACTTTGTAACAATAGACTATCTCCTGGTCACGCAGGTAAAGATTGCCTCCTATTACGACGGGGTGCGTCCATATTTTACCTGATGGCTTTCTTAGCTTGGTTTGAGGGTTTAATTTAAAGCGTCCTGTTTCTTCCCATCCTTTAGTATTTGCCTTTACTAATGTTACGGTTCCATCACTTTCACCTAAGCAATACAACATACCGTCAGCATAATGTATTGCTCCTTTGCCCAGCTCCTTTGAGCGCCAAATTTCTTCACCAGTCTCAAAGTTTTGGCATTTCCAACCTCCTCGATCGGAGTGGCCATACAAATGTTCTCCAATCAAAATGACACCACCATGATGATTGATGATGGTATCGTTATTATAGACTTCAGAAACTTTATTGTTTTGGCTTAAGTTAATGAGTTTGCATCCAACATTGTATCCAGAACTGATATATATTTTTCCATTTTTGTAAATTGGAGTTGGTATCACTGCTGTTCGACCATTCCAATCTGTTTTCCAGAGGAGTTTTCCATTGGATGCGGAAACGCCAACTAAAGATTTCATGAAAAGCTGAACGTATTGATCGTCGCCATTATGTTTGATTGGAATTATTGAAGAGTATTGAGCTCCGTCTTTAATTTCTTTACTCTGCCAAATTCGTTTTCCGGTTAACTTATTCAATGCCACTATGGCTCCTTTATCTCCGCCAGGAGTAAATACAACATTGTTTCCATGCACTAATACTGATTCACTAAATCCCCAGTAAGGCGCTTTCCCTCCAAAGTTTTTCACTAGGTCCGTATTCCATACTTTTGAACCATCTTTAATATTTAAGCAGATGAGTTCTCCTTTTGGAGCAAGTGCATAAACTTTGTCCCCATCAATGGTGGGAGTTCCTCTTGGTCCATTTCCCCAGTTATTCTTAAAGCCTTTAGCAAATTTTGTATTCCAAACCTCTTTACCATTCTTAGTGTCGATAGCGATTACGTGAATTTCACCATCTCTTTCGCCCATTGTTATAAATCTACCATTTGATATTGCAGGTCCAGAATATCCAATTCCTGCATCCTTGAATAACCAAACTTGTTTTGGGCCTTCATCGGGCCACTTTTTAAGTAATCCCTTGTCTGGCGAATGATCGCTTAGGTCAGGGCCTCTCCATCGTGGCCAGTCCTCCTGGGCCACAGTAAATGAAGTTAAAAGACATGTTAAAGCAAAATTGATTAGGTATTTCATAATGAATCGGTATTAAATTTAACTAGATGGCTTTATAATATTCCTTATTAATCATACATCATTTTGAGCGCAATGCTATTATAGTTCTTAATCCGGTTGAGGGTTACCCAAAAAATAATTATGAAATCTACTATTCTCTCTTTAGTTGTCGTTTTTTTTGCAGAAGTTATTTTCGCTAAAGATAAACCCAATTTTGTTTGGATTATTTCAGAGGATAACTCGATTCATTATCTTAATCATTTTTTTCCTAATGGTGCCGATACTCCAAATATTAAAAACATGGCTGCCAATGGAGTTACATTTGAGAATGCTTTTTCTAATGCTCCTGTTTGCTCAGTTGCTAGGTCCACATTAATTACAAGTTGTTATGCTCCGAGGATAGGAGCTCAATATCATAGAAGAAGTATGCTGGCTCCTATGCCTGAAGGTTTAAAAATGTTCCCTTCATATTTAAGAGATAAAGGTTATTATACCACTAACCGATCCAAGACAGATTATAATTTAAAACAAGGAAAAGATGTTTGGGACCAATCTTCCCGTAAAGCTCATTGGAAGAATAGAAAATCAGGACAACCCTTTTTTCATAAAGCAAGTTATGCTATTTCACATGAGAGTTCGTTGCATTTTAAAGAGTCTGCGATTGAAAATCAACCGACCCTTAATAAACCCAAGGATGTAATTCTCGCCCCTTATCATCCGAACACTAAAACTTTTAGGTACACACAGGCTAGATACCTTGATAATATTGTGAGGATTGATGAAGTGGTAGGTGGCATTATCGAAGATCTTCAGAAAGACGGTTTATTAGAGGATACTTTTGTTTTCTATTTTGGAGATCATGGAGGTGTTCTTCCAAGGAGTAAGGGATATGCTTATGAAACTGGACTTCATGTTCCTCTGGTAGTGAGAATCCCCAAAAATTTCAAACACCTTGTAAAATATTCTAATGGTTACAGAGAACAGGGGTTTGTAGAGTTTGTTGATTTTGGGCCTACTTTATTGAACTTAGTTGGAATAGAATTGCCTAATGGGGTCGATGGATTTCCTTTTATGGGGAAAGGTTCAAAGACTAGAAGTTTCACTTTTAATTATGCTGATAGGTTTGATGAAAAATATGATTTTGTTCGGTGGCTGAGAAAGGGAAAGTTTAGCTATCAAAGAAATTATCAGCCGTTCAATTTTGATGGTATTCAAAATGATTATAGATACAAGCAGTTAGCATTTACTGAATGGCGAAACCTATATAATGGGGGGAGATTGAATTCGATTCAGAGTCAATTTTTTAGACCTAGGAGCCCTGAAGCTCTGTATGATATTAGTAATGATCCTTACGAGACTAATAATCTGGCAATAGATCCAAAATATCAGAAAACTTTATCTGAAATGCGAGATTTATTGCGATCTGAAATGTTACGCACGAATGATCTTAGCTTTTATCCTGAGCCGGTGATGATTGAGAAGGCGATGTCTAATCCTGTTAATTTCGGAAAAGAAAAATCTGAGAAAATTAAGAGAATGTCTGAAATAGCAGATCTTCAATTATTACCAATCTCAAAGATTAAGGAGCCTTTGGAAAAGGCTTTAAATTCCAAAGATCCATGGATTCGTTATTGGGCTTGTATCGTTGCAAGTTCTCATATTCAGATACCTGAAAAAATGATTGATCGGATTAAGATCATTGCAAGGTCTGATTCAGAGTCATTAGTTCGAACTAGAGCCGCGGAATTTCTTGGTATTGCAAAGAAGGATGACCCATTCCCCATAATAAAACAGGCACTAAAAATGGCAGGTTCTGATATTGAAACTAATCTTATCCTGAATACTGCTGTTTTGCTTCAAGATGGTGGATATGGTTATAACTTTGAGAGCCTTTCGATGTCAGACGTTAATCATAAAGGTAGGTACGTTGAAGCTAGAATTGCTTATCTCTCAGAAAGGAAGAAATAAAGAATTTGTTGTTTGAATTTATTTACAAAAAAACCGTCACCCTAGGATCTAGGATGACGGTTTTGTGATTCTAATTTGTTTGGGTTTTAACCGACTTCTGCGATAGTTTGCAGAACTCTTGAAGCAATAGAGTATGGGTCACCTTGAGAGTTAGGTCTACGATCTTCTAGGTAACCTTTGTAAGCGTCATCTTTTACAAAGCTGTGAGGAACTCGTACCGATGCTCCTCTGTCAGCGACACCCCAACTGAACTTGTCAATTGACTGTGTTTCATGAAGTCCCGTGAGTCTCAGGTGGTTATCGGGACCGTAAGCGGCGATGTGCGCTTCGCAGTTTTTCTCAAAAGCGGCCATGAGTGCTTCAAAATACTCTTTTCCACCTTCATCACGTAATTTATCAGTGGAGAAGTTACAGTGCATGCCTGATCCATTCCAATCGCCTTCAAATGGTTTACAATGGAAGTTTACATCAATGCCATAACCTTCTGCGGCTCTCAGTAGTAGGTATCTAGCAACCCACATTTGGTCGGCGCAGTTTTTAGAACCTTTACCAAAGATTTGAAACTCCCACTGACCTTTTGCAACTTCAGCGTTAATTCCTTCGTGATTTATGCCGGCGGCTAAACACAGGTCGAGATGCTCTTCTACTATGGTTCTTGCGATGTCACCACAGTTTTTGTTTCCTACTGCAGTGTAGTACTCTCCTTGTGGATCAGGGTACCCGACTTCAGGCCAACCTAGTGGTCTACCATCTTGTTCTAAGAAGTATTCCTGTTCAAAACCGAACCATGCGCCTGGGTCATCAATGATCGTAGCTCTTGTGTTAGATGGATGGGGCGTACCGTCAGGAAGCATAACTTCGCACATTACTAATGCAGCATTTCCAGATCTACCAGCATCTGGATAAACAGCGACTGGTTTTAGCATGCAGTCAGAGTCTCCACCATCAGCTTGCTGAGTTGACGAGCCGTCAAAGCCCCAGTCATCTAGTTGATCTAATGTTGGAAAATCGTCAAATTCTGCGATTTTTGTTTTCCCTCTTATGTTTGCAACGGGTGTATAACCGTCTAACCAAAGGTATTCTAATTTATATTTTGCCATGTTATTTAGTGTAGGTTGTTTTCAGAGTCTTTTAGTTGCTATTAGATAGCTAATTTCCCAATCTTTAGGATTTTTTCGAGTAGGAGCCTTATAGAAGAGCAGACTGCATGCCAAATGTCCATTTTCTTTCACCAAATTTATTCACGTATTTAAGATTTCTTAAATAAATTATAAATTCTTACATTATGGTGATCTCTTTATTGCTTTTGTTAAGATGAAATTCGAATCTTAGAGTCATTAATATGAGGGAAGAAAAAAACACTAGAAGGTCAACAGTCTATATTGGTTTTGATGGGCGAGTGCATAAAGTGTTTCGAGGTCATGAAGCCGAAGAGCGTTTTAAAAATGAGGTCAAAGTGTTAAAATATTTAGAGACTAAGGGCTGCGATTTTGTCCCAAGACTCTTGGATTATGACCCAGATTGTTTAAAAATAATTACATCAAATGCAGGTAAAAAGGTTGAGGTATTAAGTGATGAAAAGATTGATGAAATTTTTAATGAACTTGAAGGATATGGGGTTCGTCATGATGATCAGTTCTTAAGAAATATTACTTACCGGCTTTCTGATGGTAAGTTTTGTGTAATTGATTTTGAATTTGCGACAATTCTTGATGATGCAAAATCGATAGTTGAAGGCAACAATTCAAAAGATTCACCTACATCAGTGAGCTGGAGTTGCAGTACAAATGTTGGAAAGTTTAGAAGCAATAATGAGGATTCGTACCTCGCTTTAATGTTAAAAGAAGAAGGAGTTCATTTTTTGGGGTCTCAGGGAAAAAGTGAAGCAGGTAATTCAGATTATATTTTTGCTGTTAGTGATGGTATGGGAGGGGCGAATTCAGGTGAATTTGCAAGTCGTATTGCTGTTGAAAAAATAACCTCATCCTTGACTCAATGCTCTCGATCTGATTCTTCAGAACATGGTATGGGTTCAGATGTTTTAACTCAATTATTTCGTGATATTAACTCGGAGATGAATCGGTACGGCGAATCTTATCCAGAATGTAAAGGGATGGGAGCTACTTTGAGTATGTGCTTGTTACTTCCAGGAAGTATTCGGATTGCTCATATTGGAGACTCTAGGATTTACCACCTCACCACTGATGAAGAGGAAAATAATATTTTCCAGCAACTTACTGATGATGATACAAGAGTTGCATCTCTTTTAAAGAATGGAGAAATTTCTAAATACGAGGCTAGAAACCACCCGATGCGGAATATGCTCACTAAAGCTCTGGGTGCCGACAATCAATTTGTGGATCCTCAAATTAAGGAATTTAGAGTTAAAAAAGGGGATCGCCTTTTAATATGCTCAGACGGAGTTACTGATGGGGTTTGTGATAGCGAATTAGAGGGTTTGCTTGCTAAAGGATCTGACGCTGAAGTGATTGTTGACTACGCTGTCAAGGTATCTGGTAAAGACAATGCTACTACTGTTCTTTTAGATGTCTGCTAGCTTTATTAGAAAGCTTTAGGATACAATTTGGTTGACTACTTTTCCATGGACATCGGTCAGTCTGTAGTCCCTACCTTGGAATCTATAGGTAAGTTTCTCATGATCAAAACCGAGTAGGTGTAATAGAGTAGCTTGAAAGTCGTGAACATGAACTTTGTCTTTGGCTACTGAAAAGCCCAATTCATCTGTTTCACCATGAGAGTATCCCCCTTTGGCTCCGCCTCCGGCGATGACCATGCTGTAGGCATCTGGAAAATGGTCTCTACCGAGAACTTTTCCACCAGCCGTTCTGCCCTCTCTGAAAGGTGTTCTTCCAAATTCACCACCGATAATTATCAAGGTTTCGTCGAATAATCCTCTTTCTTTGAGGTCTCGGATCAAGGCGCTTATTGGCTTATCAGTCTTTGCACACTTATTTGTTAGTCCTCCTCTAATGTCTTCTCCAGGGTTTGTTCCATGAAAATCCCAACCCCAGTCAAAGAGTTGAACGAATCTAACGTCTTGTTCAGCTAACCTCCTAGCAAGGAGGCAATTGTTAGCAAAGCTTGATGCGCCCGGTTGAGCTCCGTAAGCTTCCAAAGTTTTTTTAGATTCTTTTGAAATGTCCATTACTTCAGGAACTGACATTTGCATTCTAAAGGCTAATTCATATTGGGCGATTCTAGTCAAGGTTTCTGGGTGACCAAAGTCTTTTGCCGCTTTTTGGTTAAGTTCTTTGAGCGTGTCTAAGGAATGACGACGAATATCTCTACTCATTCCCTTTGGATCTGATAAATACAAAACAGGATCACCTTTAGATCTGCACTGTACTCCTTGGTATACAGATGGAATAAACCCCGTGCCGAATGAATTCTTTCCTCCGTTTGGTTGTACTCCATTGGAAATTAACACAACGTAGCCAGGTAAATTTTGATTTTCTGTTCCAAGTCCATAGGTAACCCATGAACCGAACGAAGGGCGACCAGGTCTAGGGGATCCAGTGTGGATAAATAACTCTGCAGGAGCATGGTTGAACTGGTCTGTGTTCATTGATTTGATCACACAAAGGTCGTCAGCAAGATCATGGAAGTTCGGTATTGCGTCTGACATCCAAGTTCCACCTTGCCCGAATTGTTTGAATGTTCTTGGCGTTCCCATTAGCTTTGGTCTGCCGCTAGTAAAAGCAAAACGTTTGCCTTTGTAGAACTCATCGGGACAATCTTGCTCGTTCCTTTTCACAAGTTCTGGCTTATAGTCCCAAAGATCAAGGTGAGGAGGGGAGCCAGTGAGATGAATGTATATTACGCGTTTTGCTTTTGCGTCAAAATGAGGTTTTTTAGGTATTAGAGGATTGGCTGGTGGTGTAAGACCTTTTCCTAAAGCAGTTTCACTCAAAAGTTCTCCCAAGGCTATTCCACCAACACAGATTCCTGTATCAGTAAGGAAATGTCTCCTAGTTTGATGCTGTAGTTGTAGTTCGCGAATATTCATCGTTTCATTAAAAATTCGTCAAGATTAAGTAGCACGTTGGCTACGATTGTGAGAGCGGCCAATCGGTTATTATCGTAAGAATCATTCTTTTTATCCATCAAATTAGCAGTCATAAGTTTAGCCATATCTGGGTTTTTAATGTATTTTTTTAGGGACTGATTGAATAACTTTTGGATTTTACCAAGCTCTTCTTCTTTCGCATTTCGTGACAGACATAATTTAAATCCGTATTGTAAACCTGCAGAAACGTTATTCTCTTTTTCTGCTATTTTGTACATTTTCCTAGCAAGACTAATTGCTGCTTCCACATAGACAGGGTCATTGAGAGTCACTAATGCTTGTAATGGCGTATTGGTTCTGTCTCGCCTTACAACGCATACTTCTCTATTAGGAGCATCGAAGGTTGCCATAGATGGGTATGGATTAGATCTTCTCCAATTAGTATATATACCTCGCCTGTATCGATCTTCACCTTCTGACGTTTTCCAATCGATGCCGCCACCAAATGCAGCTTTAATGCCTAAGCTTGGTTGAGGTGGTCTTACAGGGGGGCCGTACATCTTAGAGCTCAAGAGTCCGGATACTGAAAGTGCTTGGTCTCTGATCATTTCCGCAGAGAGTCGGAATCTTGGTCCACGAGAGTACAAGCGATTAAATGGATCTTTCTCTTTGTTTTCTAGTGTTATCAACGAGTCCTGCCTATACGTAGCTGAGCTTACAATAAGTTTGAGAATTAATTTCATATCCCATCCATTTTCCATTAATTCGATAGCTAACCAGTCGAGTAATTTTGGGTGAGTTGGGGGTTCACCCTGAGAACCAAATTCCTCACTAGTTGGTACTATACCTACTCCAAATAATTTTTCCCAAAACCTATTAACTGTCACTCTTGCAGTTAAGGGATTGTCATTACCCATGATCCATTTTGCTAGTGTTAAACGGTTAGGTGATTTACTTTGAACGGGCTGATTAAAAATTGAAGGTATGCCAGGTGTTACTTCTTTGCCTTTAGAAAGATAATTACCCCTAATTTGAATATGAGTTTTCCTGTTCTTTTTATCGTCTAATTGCTTCATTACTGGAACAGTCGTTGAGGGATTTATTTCTTTTATTTGCTCTCTCGCAGTCGTTAGTTCAGCGCTTAGCTTAGTTGCTAAGGGGTTAATCTCTGCAAGATAGTTCAATAGCGATGAGATTTGTTTATTAGATCTTTTCTCTTGGTGGACTTTTAAAATCTCAGCGATTTCGATCGGTATGGCGCGTAAGGGGAGGGGTTGATTTGTAACAAGTATCCTAAATCTACCAAGTTGTAGCTCTCCATAAGTTTGCTTTAATGTAAATGATAGGTCTCGACTCTTAAATGGGCTTGCGAGTTCAAGAATAGCGTGATGATTTATTCCTAGCTTCGGTGCGACAGCCCAACCCGAATGGCCTCCTTCGTCGCCATCTATTGCTAGAGAAACTCCAAATTTTTCCTGATCAAAACTCGAAGTTGCTTTGCTGAATCTTGCTTGCTCAACGCCACTGAGTGAGATGGATTCACTCTTAACTGGAGCTTTAGGAAAGTTTTTTTTCCAGACTGTTTTTCTATTTTTATCTAGTATGCTTAATTGGTATCCATCAAGTCTAGAGCTTACGTTTCCATCAGTACGATTCCATAAAACGATTTGGGAAATCTCATGATTTGAATTCAAATCTACTTCCCAGAATGGATCGCTTTTACCTGTTGCTGTGTGAGTAACGCTACCTTTGTTATAGTCACCGTTTGTGTTACCGTCAATAGCTCTGGATGCTTTAGCGTCAGCATAATCACTTGATTGAGAGGCTTTGCCTTTTAATGCGATATTCTCAGTGCCATTGAAAACTTGGACTTCAGCCAAGTGTATCATTTTTCCATTACCAGGTAAATCAATACGTATGAAACGGCCTTGTTTTGTTGGTGAGGTTTTAGCTGATGATAGAGTAATTTCGTTCAGCACAAAGTTTCCTTTTCTTCCAGGCCCTTTCCAATGGCTGAGGCTGTCGTGAGCTAGAGCTTCAATTTTGACAGCAGTGATTTGATTTAATGGTGATTTTCCGGAGATGTAATAAGAGTCAATGAGTGGTTCCTTTCCACTCACAAGAAAAGATCCATCTTCTAGACGGCTGAACTTTGCACCAGATTCGGTGTGTGTGTGAATTTCCTGGAGAGGTTTCCAAATTTGCTTATTATTATTTAAATTTTTCTCCCAATTTTCTAAGGCTTTTAAATTATTCTCATTTTTTGATGTTAAGCCTTTTTCAAGTGTTTCGATTTTCTCCTCTAGGCTTTTAATCTGATTTTTTTGATTTTGACTTAGGACTTTAATTATAGGGCTTTCATCACGCCTGTCTGCATCTTGGGTTTGGTTGAAAATGGCAAAGGTACGAAAATAGTCTTCATGTGTTATTGGATCATATTTGTGGGTATGGCACTGTGCGCATGCCATTGTTGTTCCCATCCAAGTAGCCATTGTCGTGTTAACTCTATCGACGATAGCAACATTACGATATTCTTCGTCATTAGTGCCGCCTTCATTATTTGTTTGAGTGTTACGATTAAAGGCAGTAGCTACTAATTGCTCCTGACTCGGGTTATCAAGGAGGTCTCCTGCAATTTGTTCGATGGTGAACTGATCAAAAGGTTTGTTATTATTGAACGAGCGTATCACATAATCTCTATATGCCCAAATGGTACGCGGAGGATCATCTGCGTACCCTGCTGAATCGGCATATCGGGCAAGGTCCAGCCACATTCTTGCCCAGTGCTCGCCGAAAGCAGGCTTTTTTAATATTCTATCTACTAAATTCTCGTAGGCGTCTTTACTTGAATCATCTATAAAATTTTGAAGTTCCAGAGCTGTAGGGGGAAGACCAGTCAGGTCAAGCGATACTCGCCTTATGAGCGCTTCCTTTGAAGCTTCAGGAGATGGTGAGAGGTCATGGCTTTGTAATTTTCGAAGGATAAAGTTATCGATAGGGTTATTAATAAAAGATTTAAATTTTGTAGTTGGTGTTTCAGGTCGTTTAGGTTTTTGATAAGACCAATGTTTTTCATAGCTCCCTCCTTCTTTGATCCACTGTTTAATTAATTCTATTTGTTTTTTAGAGAGCTTGTTTCCTGCCTTTGGTGGAGGCATAACTTCATCGGGATCATTAGATATTATTCTGTAGATTAATTCGGACTCATCAATGTTACCAGCGACTAACGCCTTGATTCCATCGTTGTCTTTAGTGGCACCCTCAAACGAATCTAATCTTAGTCCTGCTTTTCGCTCGTTCTCATCAGGACCATGGCAACGATAACAATGATTAGAAAGTAAAGGCCTAATATCATTATTGAAACTAACCTTTGCGCTAGCAAATTGTGCAATTGCCAATGTAATAATGATGTAGCGGATTAGCATAATTGAATTTAACGCACTAGATGAAATTTAATATTAAAAAAACTCTTATTATTTAATCTGATTTAATTATTTTTCCCACCGCATTTTCCATATTGGGCTTGGTGAGTGGGCTTCAATAAAAATTTGTTTGGCTTTTTCTATGAGATCTTCTCTTTCCATTGATAAGTCCTTTAGTTCACCGGGGTCTTGAAGGAGGTTGTATATTTCAATTGGAGGGTTTGGGTTTTTTTTAAGATTTTTTTGCACAGCTTTCCAGTTTTTAAAGCGGGCAGCTCGTGCACCGCTTCGTTCATGAAATTCCCAATATAGGTAATCATGATTTTGTTGATTGCTTTTTCCCCACAACGTAGGAAGAAAACTAATGCCATCTAATTTTTCAGTTAGTTCAACACCTGCAATTTCACAGAATGTTGGAAAAATATCCCAATGTGCACTGATATGGTCGCTGACGGTTCCTGCTTTTATTTTATTTGGCCATCGTGCAATAAGAGGAACCCTGATTCCTCCTTCGTAGAGGTCTCTTTTAAATCCTCTGTAAGGTCCATTCGAATCAAAGTAATTTGGCATGTGTCCGCCTTCCTTGTGTGGTCCATTGTCTGAGCTAAGAAGGATTATGGTATCTTCATCAATTTCTAACTCTTTAATGAGTTCTAATATTTCACCAACGCCTTCATCGAGTTTGGTCATCATTCCTGCAAACATTGCTGCAGGGTTTTTAACATTTGGGCCTTTGTATTTACCGATTTTATTTTCATGTTCAGCGAATCTTTTACGAAAAGGCTTCGCGTATTTTTCAGGTACATGCATTGAGGCGTGAGGTATAGCTAAGGGTAAAAAGCAGAAAAACGGTCCATCCTGATAGGAGCGAATAAATTCAATGGCTTTTTCCATGATTAAATCATGCGAATAAGTTTTACCATCCAAACTAATTTTTTTCTCATTATCAAATAACCAAGTTGGGTAATAAGTGTGTGCATTGCGTTGACAATTGTATCCATAGAATCTGTCGAATCCTTGATTTTCTGGAGCACCCTCAGATCCAGGGCTGCCTAAGCCCCACTTCCCGAAAGCTCCAGTTTGATAGCCGGATTTTTTTAGAGCTTCAGCAATTGTGAAAGCATTAGATGGAATGGGGTGTTGGCCTATTGGTTTGACTTCCTTGTTTCCTCTTATCTGAGTGTGTCCTGTATGAAGACCAGTCATAAGAACAGATCTCGTTGGGGCGCATACCGTGGAACCTGAATAATGCTGAGTGAATTTAATCCCTTCCTTTGCTAGTAAGTCAATGTTTGGGGTTTTGAATTTCTTTTGCCCGTAGCATGATAAGTCTCCGTAACCCGCATCATCTAATAAGATGTAAATAATATTAGTTTTTCTGTCTGATGACCAAGTGACTCCACATAAGCAATAAAGTAATAAGGAAAAAATGAAATGCCGCATAGGTTTTTTGTATGTAATTAAATGGCTATAAACGAAAATATATTACTGTAATTTCTCAGCTGTTATTTGATGATATGTATTCAATCTGGGATTTTCTATTTTTGAGACTTTTCCTGATGGCCAGTTCACTTCTATTTCGGTTATTTCATTTATTTTACCTAATCCAAAGTGGGCGGATGAAGGTCCCTGAGAGGTAAAGCCATCACCAGTTACAATGAGTTTACTCCATTTTTTTGTTTTTGATTTTGCTGTGACGGTGGAACCAATTAATGAGGTTCCTTCACTTGCCATTAGCTTAACTCCTATCCAGGAGTTTTTAGTAACGATTGTATTTTTGTAGACATGCATACGTTGGCTCTTGGTGTTTGGGTCGAATTCAATGACAATTATGTCTTGAGTTCCGTTTTCATCTAAGTCAGCTGCGATGACGGATCTTGAATCGTATTCGAAGGCGGAACCTAAAAGGAATCCTGCATTTAAAAAATCTTTGCCGGATTGATTTAGATACATGGCATTATGTTCAAAACCATTCCATGAAAATTCTTTTCCTAGGCCTGATAAAAGTTCTGACTGAAATAAAGAATCGAGTACTGTATTTGGCTTTGAATTGCCTGTGTAAAGATCATGGCACCAGAACCTTGTACAGTAGTCCTTTGCAGATTTTCCGCTAATGTGCCCATTGGCTACATATAGATCAGTGTCTCCATCCAAATCAAAATCCGTAGCGGTACAACCCCATGCCCAACCAGAACGCGCAGCTGATGCCGTAAATGAGGGTTGGGATAATTTACCTTTAGAGCTCCTTGTATATAGCCTGTTTCCAAAAGTCATAGGGGCTCGCATCTCCGAATATTTTTCATAACCAGGTTTGGTTATTCCAAGGCCGTCTAGCCTTCTTGCAGTTGTAGAGCTCATACCAACGAGGCACAAATCCTGAATGCCATCACCGTTCCAATCTCCAAAAGTATGTGACATCCCAAAAGCATACTTCTTTTCGCCTAAGTCATCTGTTTCGTCTTTGAAGTTACCTTTCCCATCGTTGATATAAAGGTCCAAGCCTGAGAAATCAGCAACAACCACAAGGTCAGGATGATTATCGAAATTCAAATCAACTAATGACGCGCTGAAGGTCCTTCTATTTCTTTTTTTCTCTAAACCTGATTGTTTCGTGATATCAATGAATTTGTTGTTGCCGTCATTTCGTAAAAGATAATCAGAGTAGCCATCATTTGCGTCATAATAAGGTGTAGGCATGGCTCCCCCCAAATAGGGTGCTTTCCACTGTCCGATGAAGAGGTCAAGGTCGTTATCGCCATCGATATCACCCGCAGTTAAAGCATGTAAACCTTGGAGTGGTGGTAGATCTAACTTTAAAGGACTTCCAAGAAAGGATCCCTTTTTGTTCCCATAAAACAACAGTAATGAGCCGTCCTCAGAGTTTCCGCCCACGTAATCAACGAAGCCATCACCATTCATGTCCGCTAAGAGCCCTGCTTCTGATGGTATGCGGATGGACTGATTTAAAAAATCTCTTTTTGTGTATTTTCCATTTCCTTCATTTTTGTAAACCAAGTTACACCCAGCTGTGACAATCTCATTTAGCCCGTCCCCATCTAAATCATAAACCATTATAGGGCTGAACCTAGGAAATCTGCCAGGTGCCTCAAATTTAGGGTCAGCATTCATGAATTCTCTAAAAATTTTCCCTCCCTTTCGAGCGATCATTTCTAGCCCGCTGGCATTTATTGATTCAGGTGTTGGTTTGTCTTGTTCCTCAGTTGACCAGGTTACCTCAATATTTCCTCTCAAAATGACGCGATTTTCTTCATTGCCGTAGGTGCAATGCATTTCGCATGAGATGATTGATTGGGATGGAGTTCCTTTGGAACCAGGTATGAATTTTGAATGGTGCCACTCACTTTGCACTAACCGCCAACCACCTTTATGAAGTTCATTGATTATTTTTTGCCACTCTTCACGTGAAATCGTTTTCTCTTTTCCATTTAAAGTTACAAATTTTATTCCTTCGATTCCCCAATCAGGAGACTCTTTTGCAACAGGATCTCCAATGATTAAATTTTTAAAATCAAATTTCTCTAAGACCTTTAAGGGGTCTTGATTTCTTAATTGATCCCAAAGATTGATGAATACTTGTTCGTGTTGAACAGCTTTCGTTTCATTTTCAAAAATCGTTTTATCGAGTTTTTGTCTCTCTTTTTGAATTTTTTCTACTGGATTGTTTGATTCTGTGACTGCATTTTCCAAGGTTGTTTCCTTGGATTTATTGCAGCCACAGAATGAACAAATAAAAATAACAGAAGATAAAAAATAGATTTTACTCATCTAGTTTACGTACTCGATAGAAAAGTTGTCTAGATTCTGCAAATCCTGAGATGTCAGTAAATGTTCCAACCCCTTTAGAGCCTAGTACGTTGTCGTCAATTTCCTGCCACAGTTCGCAGTCTTCCGAAGCGTCAACCGCATAAACCACATTGGGTCTGGCATTGAAAGTGATTTCAATATTTCCATCAGCATTTCTTACTACTGATGTAATAGCAAAAGGAGCAGCGGGTGCTATTAATTCGGAAGCTATACTGCCATTGTACAAAGTTTGAATTTGTACCTCATCAAGTGGTTTATTGAAGATTGCAAATTCATCAATTCTCCCAGCAAGGCTATTTCCTTGGTTGAGATCAGATCCAATATTAATGACTCCATTAAAATCATCAAGAGGTTCTGCTCCTCCCTGACTTGCTGCTAGCTCTCCATCAACCCAGATTTCCATATTACCCTCTTCATCCCTTTGAAAGACGAAATGTTGCCAAGCGTCAGTATTGACTAGCCCGCCAACGGTTAATCTTTGAGGCGCTCCGCAACAACCAGATTGATCAAAAAATATGGTTCCATTGCCCCACGGTGTATGAGCTTGAAAACCACGCTGGCTACCAGTTGCATTAGGGGCAACCATCCAGAAGGCACTGGTGTTACCTACCGCTGTGGTATTTTGCCAGAACGCAACAGAGAGTTCATTGGTTTCAAAGGGTTCACTGAAGTGGTCTCCCTCAGAAGTGACAGCTGTAGACTGATCATTAACTTCCCCTAGGTCTAATGCATAGTCTCCGACAGCTCCACTGTAACCATCTCCATCTTCCGAATATGAGGCAGATCCCAAAAACTCTGCATTTGGAGCATTACCAGATACGTCTGCGGCAGTCAAAGG
>Ga0209404_10000630_pt1 | contig 27065 bp, 32 predicted proteins | sample TroAtlMetagenome_2_FD_187447 | JGI IMG/M metagenome (GOLD analysis project Ga0209404, IMG submission 187447) | Marine eukaryotic phytoplankton communities from Atlantic Ocean - Tropical Atlantic ANT8 Metagenome (SPAdes) (version 2) | ecosystem: Environmental > Aquatic > Marine > Oceanic...
ACCATTAAGGAATTTGTACCGAACGTTAAACCATACCCAAAAGCTGCATCACCTTGTTGTGAATAGCCTCCAGTTCCAGTGAATGACGGATCGGGGTCCTCTAGTTGAGCAACTATAGCCCAGCCACTGGACCCTGATTCCATAATGAAGACAGAATCTTTCCTCCAGCGGTATACACTCGAACCAGCGGAGAACCCCTTCGACAGCGCCGTCGCCGCAATAAAATTTCCACTTACAGCACAAGATTCTAAGCCAAAGCGCTGAAAGGTATACCAGTCTGGATAAGTCTCTCCTCCACTGGCAGTTGGTATATTCCAACTTGAATCTACATTACTTGTTTTACCTAGATTTTGAAGACCGAGTACTGCATCACGATACCACCCAGAGGATCCAGATTTAATTACATGTACTCTACCCGATGAATCATCTCCGTCGTCATTCAAATATCCTGTTGCATCACCGTTTGCATGTTTGCTGCCAAGAACCCCGGTATTTCCATCGAAATCAAAGTTTAATCTAGTATTCCCAATTCGCCCACCAGTTTCATTGTTGTTACCAGGCTCATCATCCGTATCGAAGCCTGAGACTTGAACTTGATCTTCATACACCCAGCCGGCGCTAGAACTATTAAATATTGCAACATACCTGTCGTCATTATATCCGGCTTCTTTTGTGAATATTCCGGCAAAAATTCTATTGTTTTTTACAATAGAATTCCAAAAAGCTAAATGGTCTTCGGTATCTAATACCACACTAGCTGAAGCATTATAACTGGCAGTAGTTAGAGTTGTATTTAGTGCCCAGCCAGAAGAAGAGGATTTATAGATCTGTAATTCTCCACCAACACTGTCCGCATAATTTTTTTCAATAGGAACAATAAGGTGTTCTTTATCTAAACTAAACTCTCTGGCTAAGTAGGTCCTGCTGGTGGAGTGCGCGACGGAAGATGTTAAAATATTAATATAATCATGAAGAAGATAACCGCTCGACGAAGATTTATAAATTACGATGCCGCGATTACGTTCGGAACTGTGAGCCCCATACATGTTAGTGAACACCTCATCACCACGTATTTCATTTCTGTACCCAATCACTGAGGTATTCATTGTTGCATCTGAATTGTTAGGATTTTTTTCGCCAATTTCAGCAGTTCCAGATATTATAGACCACTGATTGTATGTTGATCCCGTCGCACCTAGCCAAGTATAATTATTTAAAACACTTTGGGTTATTGTTTGAGTAGTCACGCTTTGACTCACAGAACTTGAAGGATAAGAGGTGATTCTCTGTTCTGCCGAAGAGGAATAAAATGTTATAGTGTAATCATTATCGATATAATCGTCAGTCATATATTAATTAGGCTATATAAATTCTTTATCTCCTGAAAACATAACCTGTATATTCTGGTTGACTTCTAGCTCTAATTTACCTGATAACCACAGTTCTATATCTTCCCTGGAATCGAATTGGTATACATTTGGCCCATCATATAAACACCAAATATCTAATTTTTCTAAAATGTCCATTTTGTTAAAAACGACTTTATTAGTGCCGTTGACTCGGCATGCCATTTTTAATAAATCATAATCTAGCCAATTTACTTGTCTAGGTCGACCTGTAGTGGATCCAAATTCATTTCCAAGAGTGCGAATTTTATCAAAAATTTCATCTGGGCCTTCAAAATCTTTTGCTCCAACATAAGTTTCATATATTTTTGCAACACCCCAAACATCCCTTATACAAGATGGGGGAACACCGTTAAGAAGCGCAGAACCCACGGTGCAATGAGAGGAGGTCACGTAAGGGTAATCACCCCAATCAATATCGAGGCCAAAGCCCTGTGCTCCTTCAAATAATATTTCTATATCTTCGAGATTTTCATTTTCATATAATTCATCATAAATATTAATAATATAGTCAGACAATCTGGGATCTTCAAGTGCTCTGACACCTTTGCGCGCATATTTGTCCCTATAAGCGGGCCCATTTCCTCTTTTTGTTGTTCCTATAGTATTATCTTTTTTATCTTCAAACCTATGAAAGTCTGTAATTAAATGAGAATTTGCAGAAACTTTCACTAACCTTTTAGCTGGGATCCCCTCTTTTTCAAGATTCTCGATTTCTTCTAAAAAAGTTTCGACGTGAACAACACATCCCGGCCCAATAATTGATTTAATACCAAAAAATACTCCACATGGTATATGGTGGGTTATAAACTTTCTTCCATTATGGTATATGGTATGGCCGGCATTGCACCCTCCATTATATCTGATGACATGAGTATAATCTTTTTCTCTACACAAAGCATGCGCGATTTTACCTTTTCCACAATCACCATACTGTAAATCCACTACAACATCTGCTAACACTACAATCCCCTTTTTTGGTTCAATTATTATTAACTAATAATATCAAATTATTGGTCTTTTTTTAATCTTCTTTTTGCTGCAAGGGGGTTTTTTATGGACAAAATTAATTGATTTTCTAAGTTATTGATTTTTAAATTCATTTTTCTAATTTTTAATAGAAAAAATACAACAAAACAAATACAAAAAATATCCATTCCAACATTGATTTTAACAAAATTCCAAAAAGTCATTGCGACCGGTCCTCAATCTCAACATCCATGTCTTCATCATCATCAGTATTAGTCAAATGATCCCAGGGCGCAGGCTTGTTTGGATCCATCAGATCTTCAATCGAAGATAATGGATGATCATCAAATTCAAGATATTCTTTTTTAAATTTATCAAAATAATTTTTAATTTCTTCAAATATATTTATTTTATTCATAACGTTACCTCTATATTTTAAATATGCAAAGACATCATTTTATCATATGACATAATTTTTAATGAGGATAATTTTTGAAGATACCCATCATTTCTTAAAACCTTGAAGGATAAATTTTCAGGAGAATAAATCCCCTCTCTATCTAGACCCATCCGTCGCATTCTAGAAACTTTATCTCTTATTTTTTTTGAATATTTATATGCTTCATTATATTTTTCTTCTTTATATAAATCATACAAATGATCAATACAACTTGCTATTGACGTTGACTTTTTTTCTACCGATTTAACATCAACCTTAGGGTTTAATTTTACTGGCTCGGATAACCATTTTTCTAGTTCCAGAGACCAAATCCCATTTGCTTCATGGTCTTCCTCGAAGTGTTGAAAATATAATTCAACCTCCTTTCCAGCAATCAGGATATTATGTTTTTTATTCCAATTGATCCTGGTTTGGTCTAACATTCTTTTCACTAAATCAAAATTGTCGTCAATCTTTTTAAAATCTAGCATAATGTGCAAATCAATATCTGACATTTCGTGCCAATTATAAGAAGCAATAGACCCAGTAATAATCACGTCTTTAACTTCATCATTTAAATCTAAAGATTTTATCACCTCATCCGCAATCTGCATCAACTTTCTAGATACAACAGGATTTAAAATATTATTTTTCCAAAACTTTCCATATAAAGAATCTTTTGGAGTTAAAAACTCAGTATCAAAATTATTATCTATTGATAAATTCATCACCCTTCCTCTGAATAGCCATTAAAGCAATTTTTTGAAATTTGTGATTTGGATTAAGTTCGCTCTTTTCGAAAAATTTATATTCTGTATGTTCGTGACTTAATTTAATCTCTTGAGAATCATAACTTGCGTAAAAAAAGTGTAAATTGTCCTGTTTGAGCAGGAATATTGGCTCTCTAACGTCAAGTTGGGTCTCTTCCTTAGTTTCCCTACCCAATCCCGCTTCCAGGCTCTCATTCGGCTTTAAATGTCCTCCGGGCAAATCCCAATCTCCTGCAAACTTTTTTGTATAGTCTGACCTCTTAAGAAAAAGAACTCTGTTTTCACTATCCAAAAGAATTACTTTTGCAACAGTTTTAATATCTTTTTGTACAACTTTAATTTTAATCATAATACTCTTACTTATAATAATTAGGCAATAGGCGCCATATTATCCGAAAGAAGTTTGCCTTCACTATAAACTTGCATGTATGGATAAACTCCCTCCTCTTGGATAGAATCCATAAGTTTATAAGATTCCAGAACACCAGGCACCTCAACAGTTATTACTTTATTATTATATGCTTCTAGTGCATCAACTAGGATACCACAATAATTCAATAGTTCAAAATATCTTGCAGCATCCCAAATTACCAGAACTGTCCCAAAAGGATGGAAAGTTTCAATCCAGACTTGCATTAAATCATCCATAGATACAGAATAAACGTTTTGATAAAAATTTTTCTCTTGCCATTTCATTTAGAATGCCTATCCGCTATTGATTGAGATGCCCAGGCATTCGGCTTTAGTTGATATTCAAAGCCGTAGCCTTGAACATATCCCTTCAACATATCTGAGAACTTTGATGTCGCGTTTCCTGCAGCGAAAGGGGAAATATCTAGGTGTAATTCTATAAGTTGGGGATCAAAATTATATTCTTCCATCAAAAAGCACCCAACCTCAACAGATCTCCGGGTCTCCTCTGTAATCCTTGAAACTAAGTGCTTAAAGCGATTAGATTCTACCTTTTCTTTAAAAAAGAAGTATCGACTCGGTGCCTGGCCGCCATACAAACATATTGCAGTTGCAAAACAGACTTTTCTGCTTGAAATGAAAGAATCGCTCCCTATAAAAACCTTTGAACCTTTTAACGTGTGAGTTTTTATAATTTTTAAGACTTCATAAAAATCAATATTTTTATTAGAGCCAGTAGTCCAGTTTTTTTCAGTTATATTTATCATATTACAATGATACCACATTCTGAGATTGGAAGTTCATTTTATTTTATTTTTTTCATTTTTCGAAGTATGCAAGCACCGGTGGACTGATTAGTACCTACAAGTTCTAATACATCATCAAAAAGCTCTAAATCTTTTACTAGAATTTTAGCTAGTTCAATAGCAGTGTTCCTAGACTCATCTCTACTAAGATTTACACATAAATCCTTCCAGTCTTGTAGAAAATCTTCTACCTCCTCCTCCTCTGCCCCGACATCGGAGTGGTAAGGGTATATATTGTAATTTTCTTTTATAGGTGATTTTAAGTGCTGCATTACTAACAACCTTAAATCATCAGAGGAAATATTTTCTTTAACTTCTTCTTTTTCAGTATTTTGCTTTGGCGCGCCGAGAGCGCGAGTTCCTCCCTGGCTCCTTAGCCTGTCATCACTTGCCTTTCTTGCCTCTCTTCGTTTTGTTGCCCCTGGATCTGCACCGCTCGACTTTCTTGTCTTTTCCTTAGTATACCAATTTCTTACTCCTGTACAGTCTAGACTTTCCCGAGAAAGTAGTTCTTGCAGCATATCTATAAAGTCAGCCGTGTCGGTACGTTGATAAACCCATGCCTTATAAATTTCTGTGGTCATTTCTCCATCAGGTAGATTTTGGTTAATATCGGATAATCTTTCGATCACATTTGTGCCTTTGGTTAATAGTGCCGTTATTATTACTGCTGCATAATCTGTTTCGGTAATCACAGCGTTGGACCTTGATCCTTTGCTAGATGCTGTATTCTCCATCGACGCTAAGAGATTTTTTGTAAAATTATATTTTGGTTGACCATTTTTGGCTTGCATTTTATTAAATATAGTAGCTATTTTTTCCCTTCTTTCACTTTCAGGGTCGGTGTTGGCTTTGTGGTTCTTGATAACTGTTCTTAAATCCTTGACTAAAGTGTTTTCTAGTGCGTCTTGAGCATGGTTCCACGTTCGATAATAAGCCCCAGTGTCTATAAGCATTCCAAAAATTGTATTTTTAACTTGTTTTTCTTCTTCTTTTGGGAATTCAGAAGCACCGGTCCAGATCGCCGCCGATGCGGGCCCCGCCAGCATGGCGTCGATTATCTGACATAGGTTGCTTTTCCCCTCCAACGAATTCACCCTTTCCTGGACGAATTGACCAAGAAAATTATCATTAAAAGTAAGATTACCTTCTTCTTCTAAAACAGAGGATTCTTCTATTTCTCTCTGCGGTAAACCAACCAATAACAGTCCGGCTGTACCTGTCGACGCGATGCCGGCGATGGCCATTGCAGTCTTCTTTTTAACTGACCATTTATTAACCTGCGCATGTGCGTTTGCTCTTTCAGCAAAGTCGTCGACCATTGTACCTAAACCTTCATCAAGAGTTTCTACAAATATTTTACCCGCTTCATCAGCGGTCAAGCGGCCTGTGGGGCCACGAGGGTCCATACGACCAGTTTTAACAACAGGATTGACGTAATTACCAACCAACCTAGTTAGAAGAGAATGTATACCATCCCTAGTATTTGGTAATTTACTCTGCTGCTCCAGGTATGTTTCTAACCATTCTTCAAAAGGTTCGTCAGCCCAATCAGGTAATGTTCTATAATGTTCATAAAGATCGTCCATAAATTTTTCAATAAATTCTTTACTGGCACCTTGTGAATGTCTAAAAAACTTTATCACTTCCTCAGTTAACTGTTCTAGAACGTTTGTACTCAATACTGTGCCATCTGCTTGTAGTAGCACCATTCTTAAGCCTTCAAGTTCTGGCATTAACCGACCCATTTCTGCTTTAAATTTTTCTCCAAGTTCGAATAAAGCTTTCCGCGCGACTTCTAAATGCTTTAATTCGTCTACTCCTCTACACATTGCGAGTAAAGAATCCATTTCATATTGTTTGGATGCTTTTGATAGTTCAACAAGCTCTCGCGCCAATGTTTCCCCTGGTGCTAAAGGAACTGCTTCTGTACCCTCTTTGCCTACTCTTGCGGCATCATCCAGAAGATTTATTCTCATTCTCGGTATTTCGTCAAGCTGTGCTGCTACATCATCACCTGTTTTAAAAACAAATTTTGCACCCTCAACAACATCTTTCATTTTTCGAGCGCCTGTCTGAGCAGCGCCATAAAGATAAGGCCAAACATGTTGTTTTAACATTCTTTCAAAAAGCTTTTCCTTTAAATCTTTTAAGAGATTTACGGATCCTTGCCATGCTTTTTTAGCCTTACTGACAAATCTTCCCCCTCCTCTAACAGAATTCATGGAATATAAAATAGCTTCTTTATCAAAAGATGTCATATCATTTAAAAATCTTAGATAATCACTGGGGTTTAAATCACCAGATTCAATCAATTGTTGAACTAATTTATTAATTTGCTCTCGAAGCGTTGACATGCCTTCTCTGTTGGCGTTAATAGCACCTCGAAGGTTTTCACCGCCCTCAAGAAGCTCATCTCCAAGTGTTCGAGCACTATTAGCACTTCTCTCTAGAAGTTCCTTCAGCAATTCTCTTAACCCTTCGCATTGACTATTTCCTAAAGTAGGGTAATGTCTCTTAAACCAGATTTCACCGACAAGATCGCCGGCTTGACCAAAGATATCATCTAGAACATTTTTCCAATAATTGGCGTAAATTCTTCCGGAAGTACCTACAGGCTTTAAAACTGAGTTTCCAAGCAATCTTAAGGTTTCTTTAAATCCATTTTGGAAAACAAACATATTATGAAATCTTGATAACCTTGAAGACATGCGACCGGCGACGGCCATGGATCCCACGCGCATAGTAGTCATCATGCCGCGGCCGCCTGCGAGTAACATCAACGGCGCAAAAATAGGAAACCACCTACAAGCGTCGGTCAAAGGTTCCATAACTTTTGCTTCAGGTGCATCTAAGTCTGGAAGAAGAGAGCTACCGATGGCGTAATCTACCACTGAGGCCATTCCCATTGCTTTAAAAAATTCAAACATGACTCGGGACCCATAGTTATCTTCTCCATATTCGTCTTTAACAGCCCATTCTTCAAAGCTTTCGTTATCAGTAACTATGGCACACGCGACCGAAAAAATCGTGATCATCGCAGCACCGGTTTTTATATTAGCACCCCGGCCTCGATGTCGGGCAGCCCCCGTCCGCCTAGGCGCTCGGGACATGATGGAGCCTCTAAAATATGCAAATCCCTCTTTAGCTAATTCATCAAGGTTAAGATTATTTATACCTTTACCGAGGCCAACGGTTCGTAGATTTTTCGCTGCATCTAAGAGAAATTTATATGCTTGCCCTAACGCATGTGCCCCACCAAGACTACCGAGCTTCCCCCTAGGGTCAGTTACCAAGTGGTAAAATGCGGCAAGACCCATACCCGCGGTTCCCATGACAGCGACTTTGCCCCAATTATCAAGATATCGTTCTGTACACGGCTTATCTGTATTTCCTTGAAGTGCTGCAGAGCCATATTGTTCTTGAATTCGGTTAATCATTGAGATAAGGGTCATATAGCCCTCACCTCCTGTCTCTTGCAGATCCGGATTAGCGGCCGGCTCATAATTAAAATTATTATCTGGTGTATTAACAGAGATCGATTTTTCTTCGTTTATTCTTGAGAAAACTGAAGTGTGTGAAAAATTATATTTTTCTATTTCATTTAAATCTTTCCAAGCCATCTTAGCTCTTAAGTTTTTTAATTTTAGTGTTTCTGACTTTAAAATATTTTGCATTTTTTTCTCCTTTTTATGCGCGCCGGTCACTCTGGAATCCTATAATGCTCGTCAATACGCATCATAAGATCAAGCGCGAACAAATAATCACCTAAAACCTTTTCATGTTCCAGACGATTTTTCGACCCTGTAGACTTTACCGCGCGCTTGGTCTTTAAGCTATTGTAATACGCAGATACCTTATTATTTTTATTGGCGAGCGCTCGCAGGCCTCTTGTAGCGCTCCGGAATTGATCTCGGACTTGCGCAATAGTTTGAAGATATTTTAAATAAACTTCTAAATTAGAAACTATTTCTAAATCCTTGCTTATTTGATCTGGACTAATGATCTCTGCGTTAGCTCTACCCATAACAGCTTTTAATCCATAGTTGCCCCTGATAGGTACCTTCAAAAAATAACTGTGACTAGAATATTGTTTAGCCAGTTGAATAGTTTTCCTTACTTCTTTGATTTCACTCTTAATTGCACTCACGGTTGACTTGGTGGGGATTAAGAAGGTACTTCCCGTTTTATATTTTGCTATTAATTTTTCTATTCTTGAAGACCGGCCGCTCGAGCGCCAGGCCACTTTTGGAACGAGGCCCTCAACGTTTTTTTCCGCGGTGATGATCATATCTTGATAAATTTCATCAAAATTTCGAAGCTGAAATGATCCATAATCTTCAATCCAAGTGCCCCATGCATTTATGTGCTTATTGTTTCCGGGTCCAAATATATTATTAAAGCCAATAATATATGTATCATAAAGTGGTGTTTTTTTGCTCAATATCATTGATCCCTTTCCAAAATATTGACTTTTTCCATCCTTATCCGTAACACCAGAATAATATTTTTTATATTTTCTTCTGGCGATGGAACTATCTTTCCAAAACTGCCTACGATATTCGTCTTTTGATCGTTCTTTATTTGAAACAGATTCTTTTAAACTTATAAAATTATTATTTGTCCAAGTTTTTAATAGGTCGAATAGTGATCTTCTTTTAATTTTCACTCCGGCGCCGACTTCATTAATTTGAAAAACTCTTAAGAGTTTTTGGCAGTTATATTTACTCGGCGATGAATGGTTGGTCGAGAGCTTATGTTGTGGTTCATTTTTAAATGGACTCGCCGTTTGGGCGGAATCAGTCACTTTATTATTAAAACTCTCATAAGCTTGGATCCTATGCCCCAGCTTTTGAAAATATAACTTTTCTTGTTGGGTAGTATTTTCAGTGATTAATCCTCCTGAGTATAAGATTTCGCTTAACATATTTTTATCACTACCCCCAGTATACAAGATTTGTGTTAAAATTGTATTATTTTTGTTTTCCATATTATAATTAGAACCTTTGCCTCGGGAAATATCATAAGATTCATTAATCTTTGCCTCTCCAGCCCCGGGGGTGAGGGCAGGAACAAGCATAGTATCCGGCGTTGCTGTTTGTTTGAAAAGGTTCTCTACCTGATATCTTGACTCTTCAAAGGTGTATAGAAGATCACAAATGTTGTCTGATGTAATTACTAAATCTCTTGCTGTGTAATCTTTTGCGGCGGCCTTAATTACTGTTATTAATTGTATTAGTTCCCCGAAAAGTTCTAATTTTCTCTCTATTACTTCTCTGGTGTCGTCCTGTTGAGAAGAGTAATCTAAATAAGCCTGCTGAACCGCCGAGACAACTTCTACGTTCAATTCATCAAACGAAGATTTCCACATTTGCACAAATTTATCAGTTTCAGATTTTTCTAAAACCCAAGGTAAACTATTTTCAATTTCTTCGTCACTAATTTGAAACATAGTTTTGCTAGAACACAGACTGTAAAATGGTTTATAAACAAATTCCGGTACGTCGTCTGCATTCATCGGACCTTGATATTTGTTATTTAGTGGGTCGCCAAATCTTTCTTCAAATTCTCGATCAGATAAATTACTATATGTCGATCGAAGGTCTTTATACCAAAATTGCCTAGGCTTGCGAAGCATCGGACTATGCATTGTGTGTAAATCATTTGGATTTTCTGGTTGCCACGAGTCTCCTTCTTCTCTATCAGAGAATTCTTCTGGTGGTGTTTGATATATCTCTTGATTCGGTATATCTGCCGAGTGCCTAGCACTTATATACGCGCCCATGCCCGGTGCGTCTATTTGATCATAATCGTCTTGACTCATTATACCTCTTCTGTATAACGCCTCATAATCATCCTGTTGATCAAGCTCTGACGCTAAGGACGCGTCGCCTGCAGATGATAAATCTTCATCGTTCCATTTTGCACCGAGAAATTGTCCCTGTTTTCTAAATTTACCCTCATCATCAATGGATGCTAACTTATATACCCCGGTCCAATTTCCTTTATAGTCTAAAACTTGAACAAAAAATAGTTTTAAAGCTTGTTCTCTGGTTACGCCGGAGTTCTTGGCCAAAGGAGAATTTAAAAAATCTTTTAATTGTTTTTCAAAATCATTTTGAATTTTAGTAATTTGTGGCGCGCCAGCATCTGGATTTTGGTTTTCTTTGAATTTTCTTTTGGCTAAGGTTAATAAATATTGTGTTGTTTCATCAAACTTTTTCAACATTTCCTTTAATTCCATCTTATTGACAGGATCTGTAAAATAAAAAGCCATTTGTGCAGCAAACCAGAGAAGTGGAATTCTCCATGATTTAAGCCTCATTTTCCAAGTCTTTTTACCCATACCTGTCTCTGGTGGTTTGGTTCGAAATTTATTAACTGTTTTCCTCGCCAGGTTTTCTATGCGAGATAAGAGTGCAAACTCAGGCGTACTAACTATAAAAAAAGTAGTTAATTCAGCCATTATAGGACGATTTGGATCTTGTTTTTGTTTTATTTTTTTATTTTTTAATAATTCCCTCTCAATCCACCTTAACCTGGAGGGGGACAAATCTCCACTAGGCGAGATTCTGGATAATTTATTATAAAATTCCAAATCAGTATGAAACTGCAATGACTTTTTATATTTTTCTTTTTGTCTTGGAGATTTTGCGCTCCAAAATTTATACATATCGTCTAAATATGTTCTTTTATACTTCTTTTTGACTGTTATATCTATTATTTTACTGATTCTGTAATCAGAAAGCCAAGCTTGCTTTGTTGGTTGATTTAAATTTAAATATTCTTTTGGTAAATTCACACCAGGGATTTCATCCATAAGAGAGTCGAAAAGACCTTCCCAACCCTTTTTATATTTTTTAGGATTTGTACGTGTTTTGGATGCTTTTTCTCGATCTGAGGGTGAAACTTCCCTCTTATATAATTCTGCTTCTTCTTTGAGTTGTTCCATTGCCCTTCTAGTTACTTTATCCCCAACGGCAAAAGAATGCCAACTATTCAAACAACAGATTAAAAATAATTCTGGGTGTAACAACATTTCATGTGCATGTTTTGAGATTGTTTCCGCATCACCTTCACTAACCAACAAATATTTCTCAACTACTTGATTCGGCCCAGCCCCTCGGGCGGCCCTAGTAAGCTGGTTTCCAACACCCTGGTCTGAAAAAGATATTTTACAAGCCTTTTTAAACCACTTGTAAAGCCTTATATAATCTTTCTGTCTAGGTTCTAAGAGTTTTTTAGGGCTAATTCCTAAAATCTCAGCTTGCTTAAAAAGAACAGCGGCGCCTAATTTTCGCACTTCTGGGTCTGGGTTCATCATCGCTCCCAACTCTGGTTGCATGCCCATAAAACTACCTTGCTCGAACATAAAGTCCGGATCTTCAGGGGTTGATGAATCTACAGATTTTACTCTTTTCAGGGCCATATCTTCTAAATTTTTATATCTATCTTTTGCATCCTTTAAAAATACGTTTATAGCATTTGGGGATTTCATAATATTTAAAATTTTAGGATTTACAGAGGACGCATTAAATATTGGAGTACCCCAAGCACTACATGCATTCAATTTTATTGCTTGATCATCGCATCCATATGTTGAAGGGTTAAAATTGCTGTATAAGGCGTAATAATATTTTATTAAAGATTGGTTTATTGCTGTTTGCCTGCCCGCCTGTCCGGAGACATCTGCTGCAATGTCGACGTTGTCAATAGCTTCATAGGTGGTTCTATTGTCATAAAAACTAGCTCTTTCGATGTCTTCTACCATCGCACTGAAAAAGCCCCTAAGCATTTTAGCAGTTGTCGCAAAATACCCTAATTCTTTCTTTAAATCATCTTTTTCTATAAACTTTTCTTTGGCTTTCTCCATTTCTGCTTTAGCTGCCGCATCAGTAGAAACCTTTTTGTCAGAATCCTTTTCTTGTGGAGTATTTATAGGAGGATCCTCCATAAATTCCTGAGGTACCGCTCCAGAACCCTCTGATCCGGAAGATCCTCCAAATCCTTGATAATCCTCTCCAGAAGAACCAGACGCGCCACCTGCACCGTCGAACTCAAGAAGCATAGAATTTACTAAATTAATAATTTCCTTTTCTTTTATCAGTCTTTCAATTTGTTTTTTTGACACATTTCATCTCCAACAAGTATTATACTATATAAATAGTACGATTTTAGGTCCTTTATAACAAAAATAGTAGAAATAAGGTCACCTTTCTTGGTTCATTAAATCTTTTTAAGACTTTTCATTTTATTTTTAATAAAAAAACGATAAAATTGGCTATTTTCCATCTTTTTTTAAACTTTTAACAAAAAAATCAAAAAAATTTTCATTTTCAAGTTCAAAAATCTTTTTTTTGACCTCTTTTAAGTGTTTTTCGCCAATTTTTTCTGACATTTCTTTAATGCTTTGTTTTGCTTCCCAAGTCGAAAGATTATTTTTCTCTAATTCAACGCAAATTATGCACATAGTTCTTATCCTTAGTTGTGTCTACCGTATTGCCACGTAATTTTTCGGCTTTTTGCATCCGAAATTAATCTTTTTAATAGTTTTGTCACCCATTTACTATTTTTTGTTATTCCTGAGTTGTATATTTTCTCTAAAAAGGCGCCTTCGTATTTAAAAGCCCTAATTTCAACTTCATGCCTTTCTTCTTCTGTTGATTCGTCTTCCACACCGGGTGAAACAAACCTCTGGACATAAAGTTCGCTGTCCGGATCCATCTCATCTGTAAGATGGTATGTCTCGTGTACTAAGGTTGCCGCTAATTCTATTGAAACTAATAAGAATATGTTTCTTAAGCCATCATCGCGCATTTTGTTTATTTCTTTATCTGATAGCTTCTTTATTTTCTTTTGTCTCTTGAGGTGACTTAAAAACCTTTTTAAAATAAAATTTTTTTCATTAATAACGGGCTCGGAAAATATTTTTATGGGCTCAGATCCTTGCTCTGGGAATCCATAATCCATTAGTCCGCTAGTACGGCTATAACCTCCATCTTTGTTTTTTAGGGTATACCTTGGCGGGATAGTTAATTCATCGTCTGGTTGGATGTATTTGGGGCCCTTATACCTTTTAGAATTGTATCTCCATATATGATTCCACGGCATTGAATATTTTTTCCCGATGGAAGTCAAGGTTTCCCCTTTCTTTACAGTGTGTATATGGCCATCATCCTTCGAACTGACCCATGGCGCATCACCGCGCGAATTCATGTCTGCATATTCTGCATCAGTCATAGTATTAAGAGGGTCAATATTATGATAAAAATCATCTTTTATATTCGAGTCCCTCCAAGCATAAAGATTTTTCATAATTTTCCCAAACCCTGGGTCGTGTATTTTTATTAATTCTTTAGAGGCCTCTAAGGCCGCGGCAAAATAGGTGTCTTCGTCACCTTTTGATGGTAAAAATTTATTAATATTAAAATTTTCTGATAGTACTTTAGTTATTTCTTTTTCAATTATATTGAGCAAATCATGTTTTTCTACGATCATTGCCCTAAAACCTTACCAACAAGTAAGTGACAATCTGGCCCGGGCCCAACTTTTGTGCTATAGTATTTCCTTTTTTATCAATATGGAGCATGAGAGGAACAGAATCTATGCCCATTAGCGACGCAACCTGCATGACCCACTTTTCATCTAAATTCAAATAATAAACTTCAGTTTTTAATTCTGCTTGTTTGATAGCTTTATGCGTTAATATACATGCAGAACATTTTTCAGACGAAAAAATAATAATAAATTCTTTATTTTCAGCCATAATTTCTTTTAATTTGTTTAAACTAATATATTTAGATACCCTATGGACTTCCTCATTGTTGTAAGTGACGATCACTTCAGTTTCTGGATAAAAAACTTTTACATTTGGATCCTTTATTTCTTTTTTAAACGCTCCACAACCGGAAAAACTAATTGCCAAACAAACAAAAGTGAGAATATATTTAAACACTTGTACAAACACCTCCACAGTCCCACTCTCCTTCAAGTTTGTCGTTCAAATAACATATTATGCTATTTACTGTAGTTACAAACGTTTCAATGAATAATTCATTCATCTTTAACCAAACTTCTTTTTTAAACTGGGTCTCTCGGCCAAGAGTTAGAATATCTTGATCAGTATGTGGCACGGTCCAATTACTATCCGGAGTTTTTATAGTGCCCCAGGATTCATCCATCACCAATGGAGAAAGGCCTAATCTTTTTGCGCCGCCTTGGAACATTTTTAACAAATCTGCTGCTTCGTCTCTTCTATATTTTCTATAACTAAGAACTGCAGCGCCTCGGAGCTTCATATATCTTTTTCTTTCTGATTCATAATTTTCATAGCCGGGCTTACCTTTAAATTTGCCGTGTGTTTGATCCCACTCATCATAATCACTACGCGATGGGTATTTACTCTTTTGCCACTCTATAAGTTTTTCTCCTATACCTTTCAAGCAGTTATCACTAAATGGTCTTTTTAGATTATCAAAACCATATATCCCCACGAAGGTGACCAGTTGCCCCTTTTCACTGTATTTTATTTGCAATAAGTGCTCAACTGCTAGTATACCAGTCTTAACCCCATCAAGAAAAGCTGACTGTTTCATTCCTTTAAGCTCTTTCTTATTTGGATCGCGCTGAGGCTTGTCTTTCTCCTTTTCTGCGGTCAAATAATCAAAATAACCCGGAGCCGGCGGTGTATTTTTCCACCCGGATTGTTCTAAAACTAAAATTGTTTCCTCAAGTATAATATCTTTCAATTTTTTTTTAAGTATTTTCATTTCCAACTCCCAATGTTATATTTTTTTATTAAATCATATGGTATATGGCTAGGCTCTGCAACCTCAACGGTCCCATCAGCCTTGTAAACAGCAAAAGTGGGCCAGGATTTAATTTGACCTACTTTTTTAAGAATAGTTTTTGCTAGATTAATATCACCCGGGGAAACTTTTGAACTAAAGTGTTTTGTAACAAATTTCTCTTCGGGGTTTATGTAAATATGTTTAATTCCTTTATCATATAATTCTCTTTGATATATTTTACATGGACCACACCAACTAACGCTGAGTTGTACTAGAATATTTTCTCCGGTTTGTTCTACAATTTTAATCTTCATTTTAATAACTCCTATTTTATATATTTAACTTAAAGTTGATGCCATATGTTTTTCCAAAATCTATTTGAGAATCTTTAAGTTTATCTGGCAAGGGCATATTGGACGCTCTAGAAGGATCCCCAACTTTTTGGGTTATATCTCCGATTTCGATATCAATACCTAACTTTTTTAATGCATTATTCTGACTTAACGCTTTGTGCGCAAATTCTTTATTTCCAGTATCAATTGCGGTATACAGCGCGCTGGTCACACCATAAAAATCGTTGATACTTATCTTTTTGTCTTTAAATCCCTTATATGTTAATTTAAAAATTTTAGTAGCAATAGGGTCCATTGCTATTTTGGGAACAAAAATATCTTTCATATTTTGTATAAGTTTATTGTTAGATTGCTCCTGAATGATATTCTCGACTTCTTCTTTAATAATTTTTTTAATCATTGAAATTTTCATTTATTTTTCCAGGCGTTAAATATTATTATTTTCCATTAACCGATTAAACAATTCTTCCATTTTCTGACCGAGATCCGGATCTTCGGCTTTTACTATATCAATAGCATCTCTCATAATAGTCCTATCTGTCTCAACCGCGCTGCCACCGCCAGGCATGCCGGCCATTTGCTCAGAAATGAAATTATTCAATTCTCTTGCTATTAATTTTTTTAAATGTGATTTATTTAGTTTCATGGGGGTTTTCTCCTTTAACATACAAAATAATTAGTCAATGAAATGAATAACGGGCTGTTATTCTCCCGCGCGCGCCAGGCGCCAATTTTTTTCGAAAATTTTTCCGGTATTTTTTTTACCATAAATTTGTAGAAATATAGTGCAAATTGCAAGTGGGTAATTAAACTTTATTGTTTAATAATTTTAACATTAACCTGCTTAGAATTAAAATCTATTTTATCACCAATTTCGATGTTATTATTTTCAAACCATCCTCGGTTAACTTCTAAAGCCCACTTGGAAAGTTGTTCAGATTTTACAACATCTTGATCAAGCGGCTCTAAGTATTCTATTTGTGTGATTATCCCTATTTCATTAATAAAAGCAATAGATAAAGGAATGTGAGTGTTTTTCATCCAGAAGCTTAAAGTTTGCTTATCAGGGTATTCGAATAACATTCCAGCATCTCTTGGCATGGAACCAACATTCATTAATCCTAAAAAATGCTCACCAGGAGTTCTCGCTATCTTAACATTAAGTTTTGTATTATTGATATGTATGATTTTTTGTTTATAATTTTTAACTTTTTTGTCAAGACCCATTTGGCTTTGCTCCTTTCCCGTACCACCGGGCGTTCCTGCCGCGGACATCATAATGCACAAATGTGGTATAAAGACCTACACCCCCACTATGAATCCTTTTTTCCTTTATTAATCTTAAAATAACCTTCCATAATTCGACAGGGGAAACATCTTTAATCACGATATCTGCGGCTTTAGCTAGCCTATGCTGGGAAGTAGGGCGAGAACCAATAGACTTATTATATTCTGGAGACCGATAACCTGATATCAAAATCATTGGCTTATTAATTTCTTCTCTGATAATCTGCAGATTATCCGCTAATAACTGCACATTATCCATATATTCACCAGGTACGTCGGTACCATCATTGCATCTAAACTCGTGTAAAGCAAAATTTTCTGTAAGTTGCATAATATTCTCCTTTTTTTATAAATTAATTATAATAACTTTTTCTTTAGGATCGGGTTCGCGATCGGGTTCGTCGCGACCATAGGGGTATTCGTCTTCTATATGTAGAGGTTCTGGTTCAAAATCCTTTTGTTTGTCTTTTTTTAATTTTTCTATTAATAAATCTATGATCCAATGCATTTAATTAACCTCTTAAACACAGCCTTTTATATCATCATCACCCAACATTCCGACTAGAATACATAAAACTTTTCTCGCAATCGGATCTTTTATATTTGCGAAGTCTTTATCGACTCCTCCCCCTAGTAATCCAGCCTTTAAAGCGCGGAACTGTCCCGTTCCACCAGCGGGGCCTTCATTTATGCTTCTCTCTGCAATTGGACTAAACCATGGAGATGTACCTCTGCCTCGTTTAGTGGGGTCAACGCCTTTTTTATACTGCAATTTAAATTCAGGATTTAATAAACTATCTCCTACTGATGCTTTATCCCACTCCATATGCACTTCATTAGCACCTGCAGGAAATTTCGAAGGGTCTTCTGAAATTACTATAATTGGCATGCTAATATTCATATCCTCGTCTTTTATGCCTTGCTGTGAAAGTCGTTGATACATTGCATTAACAAGCATATTCCAAATTTCTTCTTCTTGTTTGGTAGGTATGGCACTTCCGGATGCCGGATTTCCTGGTATTACTATATCTCTAACCTTAAATGGCGACTTTCCAAGCCACTCTGTTGATTCGGCTTCCGCGGCATGCCCGGATCCGGGCTGGTTAGCATTGAATTTTATTATTATTCCTGTTAATTCAACTTTTTCATTTAATACATATAATATTTCTTCTTCAATTATTTTTTCTAATTTTTCTTTGGTGATTTTCATTTTTTTAGACGCCGAGAGGATTCTAGTCGACTCAGACGAACATTAACATTGCTTATCATCTTTACAAGGTCCTGTATTTTGTCTATCATGCCGGCAGCAGAAGAGACATTTGCCATAGAGGCCAACTCCGACTCCGCTTCTGCGCTTTTTGACCTAACGCTTTCTAATTCATCTTTGCCTAGGCGTGTATCAACATGGTCCCACTCTGACTCTGAATCCTTTGCGGATCCTGGATCTGGTTCATTAGTGAAGCTTCTTCTTCTCTTGGCGCGCCTCGCCAAGGGTCCATTCCATGAAACTTTGTGGCCATCGTCATCTTCAAGTGGTGTATCTTCATCCCAATCTTCCATCATCAGGCGACGAATTTCTTCCATTATTATTTTTTCTAATTTTTTTTTGGTGATTTTCATAGCGACGCTCTTATTCTCCCCTTGTTTAAACTTTATCTGCGCAACTTATACGCTTATACGTTATAATTAGCTTATCTAGCTAATAAAAACCAAAATCTGGGAAAATTTCTTAGCGATTTAGCGTGTATCTGGCCGCCCACATTGCCCTACATGTAGGTATGGGACTTACATTCGGCTACGTGTACGGGGGGAGGGGGGGTAGTGGTACCCCCACCTACATGTAATTTATTTGTTTACATTTGTTTACTTTGTCTTACATGTTATTTAATTAACTGTATGTGTTTGTCCTACCTTGTCCCACATCTTACATGTAGGTTACTGTAGTATATTTATTTACTTCTCCCGACCTTTGCCTACACGGAGCTAAGTAGTTGAAATCATTAGGCTTACATTTGCCTACATTGTAGTCGATACTACGTCGAGGTATGATCGAGTAGGTACATGTAGGTAAACGTAGTCGAGTCTCCGACCGTTAATAAATGCACACTAAAAAAAAGTGAAAAAAAAGAAAAAAAAATTAAATTTATTCGATTTTAATGTAGGTGTATGTAGGTAAAGATGGTCGAGTCACTTACGTTTCCCGACGTGTAGGCGCTCTAAGTATGCGGAATCATTGAAGTCTTTACGGTCACGTTTTGGATTTGGTGGTCGAGGGGATTTCCTCAATGATTTCAAGGGTTTACTACCAGCAATTAGGAGTTTCGTGGAAATTATGGTATAATATATATATAAGAAAGAGAGAAAAGCAAAATGTCAAAACGAAAAAAAAGTAAAAAAAACGAAAAAAGTTCTTGACAGGCTCTCACGATTATGGTATAATTACAGAGTAATTTGGCAATAAGGCTGAATTATTCAATTGAACGCGCTACGGCGCAAATATGGAAGGAAGTCTATCATGGCTTTACGACGACAGAAGAACAACATCCAGAACCTCAACCTCATCATCGCGAACGAGGACGAGAAGGCTGGTATGACCATTGACCAAACCATCTTGAACGGCAAGAGCGCGGGCGTGTCGTTTCGACTCGTCAACGGTGGGCGCAAGTCCGCTAGTGTCAAGCTGGATCGCCAGGCATGCATGGACCTGCTCGAAGCGGTGACTGAAATCCTCGCCACCGATGGCGATTTCTAGTCCGTCGGGGACCTCGGTCAAGTCATAAAACTGACCGATTCACTATACAATTAAATTAAACTTGGAGATCTCCAATATGTTAGATATATATACATCCGTCCCGTACGCGGGCAAGAATTACATGGTTGTCCGTAACTCAAAGCGTCACATGTACCTATACGATGCCCATCGCGCGTTTATGTCGGGCTGCATGAATACGGCTATTGACCTTCACTTACAGGCGCTTCGTGCGCCAGGGTGCGCCCATGAGCATCGGGCAGGTGTTCGTCATGGCTAAACGACGACCGAAAACCGTATCATCCGCATGGTCTAAGACCAAAAAGAAATAATTTAACTTATTAAGGAACTCATTATGTCCAATGTATTGCCACTATTCAAATCCGCTGAGAACTTCAACACTGTCACATATCGTGACAACAACTGGGGTTATAACTTTAGCTCTCCAGGCTGGCGCCGATACCGTAAGCCAGAAGACCGCGCCGACGTTGGCGTCTTCGGGTCTCACTCCGACGGGAAAGAGCCGTTCTACTCGGTTGAGATGCACATCCATGTGGATGGGCGCTCTGGTACCGAAAAGCTCAAGCTCTACCGCTCCGACTGTGTCGCCATGGCTGAGATGTTCTCTGCAATTGCCGCCGATATGACGGATGATCTCAGCGAGGGCTGAGAACCTACACGATCCCACCTGGCCCCTGAGTGAGCATCCCCCGCTTGCCAGGGGCTTTCTTGTAGGTGCAATACCTACATCTCCCCACATGTATCCCGCTTACCTACCTTTGTCCACGTACACCTACAGGTAGGATAAAGTAGGAGATAAAACTACCTTCAACCACAATACCCTACCTGTAGGTCCTGCACCCACACATGCGCCCCTTGGCCTACATGTGCTGCTCCGCCCCACGTTTGCCTACACCGGCTACGTGCCTGGCGTGTAGGTCTTTTGACTACATCGCACCATACTCTGCGCGAGTCCCCATCGGCGTTATTAAACTAACGCTTGACAATGGTGTAAATAAAATATCACCACGTCTCTGGTTAGGCTCTCCAAGAAACCTGATCGATATAAATCGACCGCCAAGGCTATGGTATCACAAGTCATCATCTTATCACACAATGATTCGTGCTTGTCAACGTTTTTTTTCTAACGGCAAATCATTTTTTTCTATGGCGGACGTTAGTTTTTTTACGTTGACTTTACACCGCGTATGTATTAAATCACACCGCATACCACTGGCTACCACTACACCATAATAAAAGAATGTTTCTTTTTTGTTTGTAAACCTTTTCTATTAGTGTAGGGTAGCCTTGATACACTTTCTACTTTTTCTTAGTCTTAGACCAAGACCTACTAATAGAACGATTTTTTCTAGTCCTCTTCATAGTGAGCACCATTCCCCTGAATGAGGACAACATTACCTACAAGGTCTGAAGTGTGGCACCAACGCTGATCGCCATTCGACCATTGAACCAATGTTTCTTTGCCGCCTCTGCGTTGTGTGAGGCATACGCCATCTTTATGTCTATTGTGTGTTACACCGTTGGACTGTACCAGCATGTTTATACTCCGTCTTGTCGTGGGGGGATCTTCTTCTGAGAAGTGGACTTCTTCAGCCGGTTGATTGCCCGATTTGCAATGTGTGAAATGTCGCGAGTGCGTTTCCATTTTGTTGTTGTAAACATTATTTTTTTTATGCTCCGAGTTTGTTTTGTAGAAAAGTGGGGGGTTGATTGTTGGAAGGCAAGGCTCAACCCCTTATGAAAGCCTTGAACGATTTATGCGTCTTCCTTGGAAAGCACCTCGTTGAGGGCTTCCTGTAAGTCACCGAGGGCTGCTCGATCGAGCTTCACCGCAGCAGAACGCTGCTTGCCATTGATAAGGCGTACACTTACACCTTGTGACTCACCGTTGACGAGAGTCTGATCGATAACGATGCCAGCAGGCTTCAACTTGCTGCCCTCAACTGCTTCGTTCATAATGGTGAAACCTAGGTTCTGAATGTTACTGACGATTCGCTTCATTGTTTTTACCCTTTCGAGGTATGTTGTTTGTTGAGATGAAGGACCTTCCCTCATTCTCAATATATATATTCTATCAAGGTTTTAAGTAAAAGTCAAGAACTATTTTAATGCTTTGTGCATTTTTATTTTAGTGTCCCGACTGGTTAAACTGGGTCGCCTGGATAAGCATCGAGCATGATTGTTTCCTTGCTCGGAAGCCAACCCATCCCTTCGCAAACCTTCTGAAAGAATGAGTCTGGATGTCCTCTGTAATTATGTGAACGACAAGTGCTATCGGGCTCTGAAAAACCCATTGGTCCTCCATCGCCGCCTTGAGCCATATTAATATATTGCCATTTCGCTTCTTCGTACATCGATGTGTTTTGGTGACTGGTTCTCATCTTTTTGAAGTGCCGAACCATTTCTTCTGCTGATCTCATTGTAACTCCTAGTGAATCCAACCAAAGTAAATGCAAGTAAACAAGCCGCCGACAATAAAGAAGTCGGCTGCCAAGTCCATGTTCGGACGTGATGCTTGTCTGTAAAAATAGTTTCTAATCTTGTTCATCTTTCAATAACCTTTTCTAATGTGTATGCTGGAAGCCAATGTGCTTTCCCGTATTGAATCCCATTTTGCCAAATAACTTTCAACTTCTCATAGTTTGAGAAGCGGTCATCTGGTCTCCAATCGACGACGATGGCAACGGGCCCTGTTGAAAGCATCGCACCATGAAACCTTACCAAGTCACCAATTCGCATTTTTTATCTTCCTCGATTGTTTATGTTATAATTATACCCGACTCACAAGCGTTTGTCAAGTATTATTTTAGTCATTTCACGAAAAAGTTAGTAGGCATTGAATCCACTCTGCATCCTACTCGATACACCCTAAGCTACCTACTAACTTTAGAAAAAAAATACCGCGTGATTGCGCTGCAATTAACTGAGTTTGACCAACAGACCGTAAACTGCAAAGCCCATAAAAATTGATATTAACATTTGTTTCTCTCCTGTAATAAAAATACCGCGAGTTCCCTGCATCTCGCGACTAGACATAGCCTACCCTGGGAATCACTCCCACGCTTACGCAACCACGACGTTGAACTTCGGTTAGCTTGACAACAATGCTAATCCTGAATCATTACATCTCTGACCTATGTCCCCCACGGGTGAAAAAAAATAGCGGCGATTGCATCGTCAAAGTTCTGCGACCACCCAAAGCGACAACCACAAAAACAAAAGTACTATAATCACGGTCTGAGTGTCACTGTCCAAGTGAATATCAAACACGTAACCATCGTTACTGTGAAAATCCCGAGGCCGAGCCACATATCAAAACCAATCGAGTTCGCGGAACTTTGGGCGCGAGAAGAACTCGAACGGTCCAAGGTGCAAGATGCTGTATGGCGTTGTTGTATCACTCGATAGTACAAGGCGGTACCGTTTGAATGATAGGCCCCAAGACTCTGCCTTCCCTATGAAAGTTGAGCAAGGGTACCGAAGCATCAGTTTGCCTTTAAGTGTTCTCCAAAAGTGCATTATTTCAACCCAAACTGCTTAAGCATATCTTCTGCTTGGTCGAAAGTCATTCCAACATCCTCAAATGCTTTCTTTTTACGATTGACTGAAGGTGCATCCGCGAGAGGAGTTGTTTCGGCACGAATTTCATCTGCGGTCCAGTCTCCTAGCTGAAGCTCGAAGTCTGTCATTACCAATGTTCTTTCTGGTAGTCGCTTGAGTCCCAAGTGGTTAGCCACTGCGCGTCGAGCTTCTGCTTTACCTGGCATGAGCGGTACAGTAATTGCTCCAGACCATAGAGAGTGTTGGTTGTTTACATCTTCAGATAGTCGGTAGTAAATTCGAGTTGCCATAATTTGAGCCTTTCCTCATTGTTTGTATATATATTATGTCAAACTTTTAACCAAAAGTCAAGAAAAAAGTGACTCATTTTACAAAAAAGTTTCAATGACTTTCGCGGCTGAATGTGTCGCGATGGTTGATAATGTTAGCTCCAGCAAAACCATATTTAACATTGTATGTTTCAGGACTCTCACCTTGCCAGTGGATGAAGACATTGTGCTGATGGCCATACATATTTGTGTCGATCTTGCTTATGATCCCCACAAAAGGATGATCTGTTTTATACATGTATGTGATCATTTCACCAACAGCGAGCCTTCTAATCATCTTCCACCTTCTTGATATCCGAAATTTTATCAACAGGATTGAGCCATGACTCATGGACTTTGTACTTCTCTGGTGGTTCATGATTGAAACAAATCACTTGCCAGATCACTCCTGTCGATGACGTAGAGCCATCAGGTGTAAGTTTTCCCGTTTCTCCAAAGTTCTGAACCAAGTATCCCACTTGGCCGTGACCGGTCATCTTCATACCCTCGTGATGATCCCAAATTTGAACCATCACTCCTGGTTTTAATTGTTTTTTCTTTTTCATACTGACATTATAACAGAGATTTATGGGATTGTCAAGAAAAAAATACCGCGAATTGTCAAACGACAATCGGCTGATCGACTACTCCATGAATGTATCGCAACAATCCAACATGACATGATGTAGTCTGTGACCGGAAGCCATAACTACCCTTTGCTGTGTAGTCACGGACGATTTTCTTACCATCTGCGGATGTATCTCCAATCTGAAGTTCATAAGAATAAATCTTCTTGCCGTCTGTGTAAAGATTTCCTGTGTGACTTCTAGCTGTCTTGCCCATTGCCCATCGTTTAGCTACGTGGGAATTTTGTACTCGGGGCCACTCTGTGTTAATTCTCATCGCTCGCTCACTTTCGCTGGACTGATTGTTCCATCTTGGTCGCGGAGGCGGTCAAGACGAATATGAACCATCTCCTCCACGATCTTGCACTTCATCGCTGTTGGTAGCGATCGCAGAATTGCCTTACGCTTTTCATCTCTGAGGTCTATAATTTTTCTAGCTATCCTCTTTGCGCTGCCGCATGAGAAGTCATTAATGTTTAATTTATTATCCATTGTTATGGTGTCCTGGGTATAAGTTTCTGGTGTTATGTGTACAGTCAGCTACATCCACGCGGGTTGGGTGGTTTTTGTTTTGTTCTATAAGTTTCAAGTCCGCATAGACTTTTTTATTTTTAATATCAAGATTGAGACCAATGACTCTGGCAGCATATTTGCGAGAGTGGAGATTCACCCTGACAATATCACCTGATTTGATGTTATTGGGATTGTACTTATCAAATAATTTTTGTATATCTCTGTTAGAATAATTAGCCATTATATTCACCATCCCAATCATCCAGGGCCGCGGTACGTAGAAGTTCTGTTGATTCATAATCGTAACATGCAGAACCTCGTGATTCCAAATATTCTACCAGTTCGCTGCGAGTGGCTCGTTCGAGGTCCCTCCGTGCATAAAGGACGAAAGCGCCCTTGTATGTTTCGAGATATTTCATCTTCCGCTTTTCCTCCACCAATCAATCAAACACTGACCGACCCACAGGCCGACAGCAATAGTAACTACTCCACCAATAAATTCCATCTTACCTATCCTTGTTCTTAACAGCCGACTAATTCAGCATCATAGGGGAAGCCAGCATCTGGCTGTGCGTCAGGCTGCACCTTCGCTTGCTTTAACGGTGTGCATCCCAGACTTAAAAAAAGTAAAAAAGTAAAAAAGTATTTCATATTGTTTCCTCGTTTTGTTTAGCGCCCCAGGTAGGAGTCGAACCTACGACCTGCGGATTAGAAGTCCGATGCTCTATCCACTGAGCTACTAGGGCAAATCCTCATTTTCTATACTTACAGTATATCAAATAATCAACACTTTGTCAACAAAAAAGATTAAAAAAAGTAGCTAGAGCGGGACTCGAACCCGCAATCCAAGAGGCGGCAGATTTTAAGTCTGCTGTGTATACCAGTTCCACCATCTAGCCTTTGGTCGGGGTGGCAGGATTCGAACCTGCGACCCTCTGGTCCCAAACCAGATGCGCTGCCAGGCTGCGCTACACCCCGATAAAATAAGCGCGTGGTGAGAATCGAACTCACATCATCAGCTTGGAAGGCTGAGGTAATAGCCGTTATACGACACGCGCGGGATGAAAGAGTAGGCGCCACCAAGCATTAACTGGAGCATCATTAAGAGTCGCTGCCTGCCGCGACACACCTACTGCTAAATTTTGTGGGCCACCAGGGACTCGAACCCTGAACCTGCGGATTAAAAGTCCGATGCTCTGCCAGTTGAGCTAGTAGCCCTCAAACGTGTGGTGCACCACACGGATGGGTTGAAGCCGGTACTAATTTTGAGAACTTAATATTAGAACCGTGTTTCTTTTTAAGTTCTGCTATCTTTTTATTACAAATCTTTTCTGTTGCGATGATCTCATGGCTTGGCTCTTTGCCAATACGATAGCGAACCCTCTTAATATCCTTGCTCATCCTGATATTAACTCAAAATCTCTGACAGGATATGACATCACGTTCCAAGCATTAATGTTAGTGTTATTGAGCCACTCGTCGTCTTCAGACGAAACAAACTGCAGGCTCATATATTTTCCACTCGCCTTCATCACCAGAGCAGTCTTGCCAGCATATCCGTGTCTCTTGCCGCGTTTATTTTGAGACTTACCCCTGACAAGCGATCCTACTCCGAATTTTGCAGGAGGAGGTCGGAGTCTATCAATTAGTTGTGTTCCATTGCTCCAGAAAGTTCCCGGAAAATAATCAGTGTGCGGATCTGATTCTTGACCTGCGCGCTTTGTGTGAAAATTGTGAACAGATGGAGCGGAACCTTCATCTTGCCAGTCGCTTGGTTCGACATACCAAGACGCCACAGTATCTTCATACACCAGCCACTCTTTGCGTCGGGTTTTATATGGAGCATCAGAAGTGATGTCTAAAACCTTGGTGCCAAGTCGCTTCTTGAGCTTGTTGATAAAAGATTTATACTTCATTAGTGAACCTCGTTGTTGGTTGTTGGTTGTAATAATAGTTTAACATCATTTAAGACTTCTGTCAAGACTTCTGCTTTGTCTTCGTTGTCATAATTTATAGCGAATTTGTGATTGAGCAAAGCAACGATTGCGGCGACGTT
>Ga0209404_10000631_pt1 | contig 27060 bp, 52 predicted proteins | sample TroAtlMetagenome_2_FD_187447 | JGI IMG/M metagenome (GOLD analysis project Ga0209404, IMG submission 187447) | Marine eukaryotic phytoplankton communities from Atlantic Ocean - Tropical Atlantic ANT8 Metagenome (SPAdes) (version 2) | ecosystem: Environmental > Aquatic > Marine > Oceanic...
TGATCTGATCGTAATATTTACTCTTTGTGTCTTCTAAAAACTTATTCGCTTTTGCAAGTTCTTCTTTTAATATAATCTTTTTTTCTGTTATCTGTTGCTCACTATCTTCTTCTTCATCCCAAGCAAATTGACCTTCCATATGGAAAGTTATTTCCTTGTTAGTAAGGTAAGGTTTTGTTTGTTTATAGTATTCTCTTAATAACTGCTCATTATTTAACGCACTATAATCTCTATTTAACCTAACATAGTCTTCTAACGTACCACCAGTTTCTTCCATAAATGCTACTAGTTTATCTACATTTTCAGGTAAAGTTGGAACTTCAGTTTCTTTAGGTTTTTCTGCAACAGGTTTAACAGGTTCTTTTTCTTCAACCTTCTCTTCAGTTGATTTAATCTCTTCTAAAGGATTTACTTCATCCTTTACTACTTCTTCTTTTTCACTTTCGTTGGAAGACTTTGGGGATTCAACGTGTGTTTCTCCCACTTTTCCGCCATCTGTGGATTTTGCATCCACATCCACTTTCTCTGTGCTTTGCTCTTGAACGGCATCTTCTTCTTTTTTTAGGTTAACTTTAGTTACATCATCATTTTTAGATGTTAGTTTTTTTGGTCTTCCAGGTTTCTTTTTCATTTTAAAGTCACCTTCTTGTTTAACTTCTTCAGTTACGTTTTTTACTTCTTCACTCATAATATAATATTATATAATTATTAAGCCTACATAATTCCTCCTAAATTAGCTATATCGCCATTAAGAGTATCGTTTCCAGAAGATTCAAAATTAATTGGTAATCCATCTTCTTGACGTTGTTGAATCATTTCGCTTTGTTGTGTTGCTTGGAGTTTGGTTCTATTATCTTTTCTATTTTCAATCTCTTGAATTTTTTGCTCCTCATTTGATATTTTAGCTTTAGCTAATTCCATGTTATAATTAAACTCTTGTTCCATCAACATTTGTTTAATCTGTCCTTCTCTTTCCATTCTTTGTATTTCAAACTGAGATTTAGCTTGTTCAAATGAAACTTGACTATTTAATAATGCTTGTTGTTTTTGCGCTTCATACATAGCCGCTTTTTCTGCGGTTTCTTGATTCGCTTGAGCTTGCATTTGAATATTCTGTTGTTGTAGTTCTTCTTCTCTTTTTTGTTTTTCTCTTCTACGTTTCTTCAGTAATTCGTTAGCTAACTTTAAATTCCTAACATTCCTAATGTCTATTGCATCTTCTAAGTCTATTCCTCCAGTTTTTAACGCAATTTGAATATTTTGTTCTAAAGATTCTTTTTCTACTTCATCTGGTTCTAGTTCTAGAAATATACCAAAATTGTGAATTCTAACTTTTGCAAGTTCATCTAATGTTGCTACATTGAAATGAGTAATACTATTTTCTAATGCCTTTCTAGTTAAAGGGAAACGTAGAGATTGTGCTATTTTATTAGAAATATTTTCACAAGTTTTGAGAGTTAAATATAAACTTGCTTGCATTATATGTCTAGTAGCTACATTTGAATTAGCGGCTGCTAATTTCTGTAATCCCACTAATGATTTTTCATCAGGCATACTTCCATCTCTCGCTTCATTGAGTCCGGTCGTATCTCTTATCATTTGCAGGTAGTATTGATAAGTTTGAATCAACGACTGCATTTTAGCTCCACCAGAAGAAGTCTGTAGCTCTTGTACTGGTATTTTCCCTCTGTTTAATTCTCCATCTTGAGTAAGAGATCTACCTACAATAGAACCTGTTTGAAAATACATATTTAAAGCTTCAGCAGGGTTATAGTTTGTACCATTACCTAAGTCTACTTCTGCTAATCCATCCATGTCTAGGAAGATTCCATCTGGAACCATTCGAGCTAGAATTTGTTGCATTTTTAAATGAGTCAACTGTATCATATCAGCAAATCCAGTGATACGACTTACTAAGGATTCTATTCTTCCTTTGTACATTCTAGGAGCACAAATTTGATAACTCATATTTACCCTAGTAGTATCTGCTTCAGGTCTTGTCATATTTTCTGACATTCCCCAACCTAGCATATTTTCAAATCCTAATATTTTGGCGCCACTATATAGAGTTTCAATAGTTCGTGATGCTCTTTCAAAATTAGGATTATCTTCAGGAGGTAAAAAAGTATCTTCTTTTTCTAATGCTTTTTGTAATCCCTGATCAGTATGTTTTATTTTAAAGACTTGATCTACAAAAGTTTTCCATTCAAAAAATAAAACTTGTACCGTGTTCTCGTCCCATCTACCATTCCAACCTCTTACGTATTCAGAGTTTCCTTTATACTTTTGAATCTGTTCTATTTCTTCTGGACCTAAGTAAGGAAATTTTTTCTTGAGTTGTGGTATTGTTAAATTTTTAACTTCTCCAACGTAGTATAAATCTTGAAAATTAGGATCTTCTGTATATGACCAAACCATATAGGCAGGATCTACGTAGTCTAAAGTAATTCCTTCTGCTTTGTTCCATTCTGTTTTAACTGCAGCAATACCTAATACAGTTAAATCATAATTTAATCTCTTCCTTACTAGTTGGTATTTATTTTGATCTAATACTTGATCTATTAATTCTTCTTCTGCAATTTCAATAGACTGTTTATAGTTCAATTGCATGTGCATAGGTAACTCTTCTAAGTTTTCAGGAGTGTTTTGATCAGGTTTAAAATTATTTAATCCGATACCAGGAAATAATTCTGCTACTGCTTCATAATAATCTTTTAAAGCAATATCTTCTAAAATCTTTTGAGCGTATTTAGTTCTGCGTTGTCTTGATTCAGGATCTTGAGCATAAGCATTTATCTCATAAGTTCTTTGCGACATTCCATTAACTACAATGTCTACAAATTTAGGTATAACTGGAACTGGTTTCCAGTCTAAATTTAAATAAGATAAATCACCATTTATAGCTAATTCATCTTTGTACTTTTGCACAGGTTGTTCAGCTCTAGCGTATAAACGCAAATTATGAAAATAGGTATAGTTCGTAAAAAACCTATATCCAGTTCCTTTGTAATTCCTAAACCATTCTGATTCTATAGCTCGACCTACTGCTAATCCATATTCGTATGTATTTTTTTCTGCCACAGGTACTACCTGGTCCGGAAAGATACTATTACTGTTCGTATAAATCTGCATTTACTTATTAATTTTTGAAATTTCTCCTGTATTGTCATAGGTTTTAATACCTAAATTTATAGGTTGTGATATTCGACGAGGAACTGGTCTATATCTATGTTTATTGCAAGCCATTAATGCTAAACCAGAACTTATAGATGCATCATGCTTTGTTCTATTGTTTATATTAAATGTAGCCCAATCTTCTAATGTTCGCTGAAAATACATGTCTCCATGAGTATCATTCTTGTATCCCACGTATTGATCAATATAAGTTTCTATTGCAGCTGCATGAGCTTGTTTAACATCCTCGCTTGAGTTTGGTATTCCTCCTACTTCTCTCTCTGTGATAGACAATTTATTTAAAGTTCTATCTGGTCTATTCATACTAAATCCTCTATAACCTCTTCGTTTAAGATGATATAATAATCGTGGTTTATTGTTCTCTACTAGAATAGGCATTCCATAAAAATGAATAGCCATAAGTACGTCTTCAAAAAACATTTCTGCTGTTTGTGGTCGTGATATATATTCTAAAAAAAAATGATTAGGTGGAGCGTCTTCCATGCTAAACTTGGTTAACCCGTGTAAAGCACCTTTAGAACCTCTTCCATCTACAGTTCCTGAAATATCATAACTATCACACCCAAAAGCTCCTATGTGATCATTTCCTGGATATTTAATACCATTTCTTACAATCACATTGTTTTGGATCGTTTTAGGTGGAACCCAAGAAATAAAAAATCTTCCTTTAGAATTTGGAACAAATATAACTTTAGAATCTCTCCATTCGTTTTCCCATTGAAAATTACCTTGAGTTAATTTCAACTCATTATTAGTATATTCATTGTAATCTATTTGCTCGTATATTTTTTGTAAATTAAATAAGCTATCAATAGCTTCATCTCTAAACGCGTGTTGTTCTGTACGAGGAAATTGTCTATAGTATTCATTTAAACTATCAGGATCGTTTTTTAATCCATCTACTTCATTCTGCCAATGCTCAACAACTCCAATATCTATAAGTTGATTATCAATTCCCTTAACAGGAGATGGTGGATTATCAAATACTGGTTTTCCATATTTATCTATAAAACCTTCATAGTTCCACTCCATAGGAATAAACAAAGAATACAAACCTTCTTTAGTTTGACCATTTTTGTTTCGATTAGTAACATCTGATCCATAGTAAATATCCTTAAAGTTTTGCCCTCCTTTTCCTAACGCATTAGAAGTTGAACCCATCATACATTTTCCTACAATTCTTCTTCCTAATCGTAAACATGTTTTAGTTACCTTCCAGTTATTTTTTATATTGTCAGGTCTTTCCCATTTACCACTCTCATCATGTCCTAATAGTTTTAATTTTTCACCATCATAACTATTATCACCTGTGTTTTTCCAATCTATAGTAGTATCTAATCCTTCTAATTCTCTAATTTCTTCATTAACCTCCAACTTTCTACGTGTAAGTTTAGATGCCGGAACCCTATATGCCAGTTCGGTTTTAGGGCGATCCATACCATCTTGGATTGGTTTGAAGAAAAACGGATAGTTAACCGAGATTGGTACAACTTTATCTGTGAACATTTTTTTAGCATCTGCTCCACTCTTTGATAAAATCCCATATCTACTGTCAGATGATATTGTTGCCTGATTAACGAGTTCTGCTGAGCACATAAAGGAAAATCCTGATCGTCTATTTTTAAGATAGCACATTCCATAACATCTGGTATCAGCTTTACAGGCTTCCCAAAATATGTAGAATAACCTGTTTGATTCTCTAAAGTCAGGGGCTCCAATATCGATTTTTGACCATTGCAAGTACATGTAGTGAGTACCAGTAATATAAGTAGGTTCACCATTGTTGTAAAACCAAAATCCTTCATCTCTTCTTTTAAATTCATTATCTATGTAGTCCCACCATTTCTCTCTAAAATCAGGAGGATATTTTTCCCAATCAAATCTATTTTTAATTCTTTTTAATTCTTTCGAATATTCGAATTGCTCCCAGTATTGTTCCTCTTTATTTTTGCTTCGTTTATAGCATTCATCTTCTTCTGGTAAAGCAATGCGGAGGTTTTGCACTTCAATGATCTGTCCAATTTTTCCTGTTTTACTTATAACTACAAAATCATATTCTTTATTATAACCATATTCCCATTTTTTTAGTCGGTTATTTTTCTTGAGAACATTCGAGTTAACTACATTAGGTATTGCTTTCCATAGCTCTTGAATATAACTCATTTGCTACGCCCTTCCGCAAAACCTTTAAAATCTCTTTGAGGTTTTTCTTCTTTTGGTTTATCATTTAAAAGATCTTCTTCTTCTTGAATTCTTTGAAGAATTTCAAAAGCATCAAATATAGCAAGTTTCTTAGTGGCAGCTGCGTTCTTGAGACGGTCCGCAGACACATCCTCCCCCGTATCTACAATCTCCTCCTTCGCTACTTTTATCAGTTCTTCCACTGCTATCTGCCCAGCTTGGATTATATTCTTTTTCGTTTCCTTCGTATTCATGTTGTAAAGCAATATCATTAAATTTCATACAATATAAACGTTCTCCTTCTATTATGAATTCAAATTCTGATTCAGGTGTAAACGTTACTAACGCTTCAAGAGGAACATTAAGAGCTTCTAATGCATCATTAGAATATTTTAATATTCCATAATGTTTTTTTTCTTTCTGAGCTTCTAAAGCGTCTATATCGATAATGGGTTTGACAAAACAATAATCTAAGTGAGATTTATTATTGTACATGTATATTTGTTGAGGTGAGCAAAAATACAAATCGTCTTTAAAATATGTTCCAGTGTTTCGTTCTTTTCCTCGTTGATCATACCATCTTCTAAATAAATTGTGATGAACATATACAATGTCACCTTCTTTTATTTTAGTATCATAAGCAGCTGGAATGGATACTACCCTTGCTTTTTTATTCACATGTATGTGGTTTTCCACATTGGTGTTTATAACAAGGGTTTTATCTTCTACCTTTTTAGTATTGTTGTATCTACTCCCAAGAGGAGTAACTATAAAATCGTATAAAGATCTCATTAATATTCTAGATCATATTCTATAGCAATAGCCATCTGTGAGTTAAACTTCTTCCACGGTAGCATTGTGTCTTCCTTTTTTATATATATCATATACTCTCCTTCTTCAGGTTCGAGTATATCACAGATAACATGACCTCCATATACCGGTTGTCCTACAGCATAATGCATCGCATCATTTTTATAGTCTGTACCAATACTTATCTTTCTTATTACCTTAGACATTTTCAACTACTTTTAGAGGAGCTTCTTTCTCTTCTATTTCTTCATACGAACCATCACTCATGTCTATATTAATAGACCCATAAGTTTTTTCTAATTCTATTTTAGTTGCTTGTACATCTTGGTTTAGTATTCCTACCTCATGACACAAAGCATGTTGTTGGGTAGATAAAATACCTATTTCTTTAACTAAGCGATCTAACTTTTCTTGTTGATCTTTAATTTTTTGTAATTCTTCTTTTTTAATTTTCTTCATTTAATTAAATTTAATTATTCTTTATGTTAGTGTTCGTGTATTAATCTTATTAATAAACTATCATCAGCAGGGTTGTCATAAGCACACATACCTACTATTATACCACCCGTGGATGTTGTTGTAATTTTTGTTAAATCTGTAGGATCTAAATATAATAATTGTCCTTCAGGCACGGAAGTCGCAGGAGTAGTGAATGGAGTAGAAGGAGTTAAACTTAAATTCCAACCATCCGAAGTACTACCACTATCACTATAAAAGTAAAATCTTACGTATCTATACCTTGTGCCTCCTGATGTACCATCACTAGTAATTGGAAAACCTGTTCCAATAACACTACTTCCATTCAATGTCGCTGCTTTAGCTTCCGTTGTAGGGAAAACCCATCCAGGTGATGAAGCAGCTGAATTCCAAGATGCTCCTGCAAATGATGACCCCCACGGCTCAGCAGTTACAGACATAGCTTGTAACCAAGGAGTTCCAGCAGTAGTATAATTAGCCCAAGCAACATTATCATTAGAAACTTGTATTCCTAATCTATCATAAATAGAAGAATTAAAATCTTCAAATCCGAAACTATTTGGTGTCATTACTAAGTGTTCAGAACCAGAACCTACGTCAAATGTTATATAATAGTTAGTGCCAGAGCTATAATTGCTACCACCTCCATCATCCGTAAAAGTTGTATCATTCGTCAATGGTCTTATATTTGCTACTGGTGGAGTAGAATTAGGTAACACATATGTTTCAGATGAAGGATTGAAAGTTGTAGTTCTTCTAGCTGTGATAAATCCTTCTATTAACACTGTAACAGAATCTCCATCATTAGCATCAGCTAAAGCTATTCCTACAATAGCACTTTGATCAGGCAATGAGCCAGCTGTAGTAACTTTTAATACTCCACCTGTGTAATCATAAACTACAGGTTGTCCACAACTAATAGATCCTAAAGCGGTAAATATTTCACCATATCCATACTGAGGTTGAGTTGTTACGCTATTTAAATTAACTTTAGCTGTACTTCCACTAAATCCAGAAAAATCTAAATCTCCTCCAGTTGCGGCTATAATATCTGCTCCTGTAAACTTTACGTTTTTTAAACTACCACCATCGTTATAATAAGCGGCCACTCCTAATATATCGTTAAGGGTTATTCCTGCAGCAGTTAAATCATCAAAACTGCTAATTTTTTCATTTGCCATTATTCTAGTTCTATTAAGTCAGTACTATTTTCTAATTCTATTAAGTCTAAAGTAGGTTCTAATTCTATAAAATCTCCCGTTGGTGGCGGTGGGGTAATTGTTGGTCCCTTAGGTGTTTTCACCATAGGGATCATATATCCATTACCTAACCACATATTACCAAAGTGCTATTAAGTCACCATCAACTACATCTGTTCCTGTATCTGCATCTTCTGCTTCTTCTACTGTTGTAATCAATATTGGTAAAAATGAACCCGCAGGAACATTTTTAAAAATTGGTTGAGCACCACTCTCCATAGTAACTTGTATCGTACTGCAATTTACACCTACATATAAACAAGCTCCTCTTTGCATAAATACGGTTTCTTCTAGTCCACTAGGTAAAGTAGCTGGTGCGGGCACTAACAAGTTTCCAAAGTCTGCTACATTGAGTGATTGTGCATCATGTGCAAAAATTCTTGGTTGGGCCATCATGTTGCCTTCTAACCCAGCTATGTCTAATTCTACTGTTCCTGCCATTTTAAATTATTTTTCCTATTTTTTTTAAAATCATTAATACTCCTAAAAGTATTAAACCTATAAATATTAATTCTTTATATTTATCCCACCAAGATAACTCTCTAAAAATTGCTTGCTTTATAGGTACTAGTTTTTCCATAAAAACAGTATCGCCTTTGCATTCAACGTAGTGGTGTATTTCCTTTGTTAATGTATCGTGAAAGTATTTTAGTATTACACGTTCATTATTTATTACTGTTGTTGTGTCATGAATCTCTAAAATTGTTGTTGTATCATGAACAAACTCTTCAATAGTAATTGTGTCTCTTACAACTAAAGTATCTTTATATGCTAGATGAGGATATTTAGTTATTAAGTTGTTTAATCGTTTTTGTGGGGCACACGCTATTATACAAACAATAAATATTATTTGGATAAAAACTTTCCCAATGCTTTTTCTAACCATGCTTTTGTTTGAGTTCCTTTAAATAAAAACAGTGCTAATGACACTGCTAAAATAGTAAGGAAGGATGTTAATGCTTCATCCTTCCAATAATACATATATATATTTATACCTAAAAGAATTAAACCTATAATGTTAGTTAATGTATTTTTTGTAGAATCTTTCATTTTCGTTATAATCTTTTTCGTACATAGAGTTTCCGTGAGGTACTATTAATACTAAAATTTCGTATTTTAAAATTGGAAGTTGAACATCAAATAACCAAAACTTTCTAAAGTTTCTTTGAGTGCAATAATGCGAATGTACAGGAAAATAATTTTGTAGTTGACCTAGATATATTTCTTCTGCCACTTTTGTTATAGCGTATTTATCACTAGAACAATCGACGGTCATTATATATAAGTGCTTCAAAGTATCTAGCTGATAAATCCATGCTTTTTGATCTGGTTTAGATCTGTTAGGGTCAAACTTGAAATTGTTTTCTTTAAGGTATGTATTTAAATCCACTGTTGGACTAGTTACCTTTGCGTAAAACCCCATGTCGTTAAACACAGATGGTGGTCTATAACTATACGTTGGAGCTGTGCGTTGCCCTTGAATAGACAAAGTTAATGTTAATAGTAATGTTAAAATAAATTGTTTCATAATTATATGGGTTTTAATGGTTTATACTTATTTATATAATTACATATATTTAAATCACCTTTACATTACTTTTTCTTCTTTTTATTTCTTCTTTGTCTCCAAGTTTGTTTATATATATCAGTTGGCTTTTCAGTTCCTTCCATTAACCTGTTCTCGATACCTACTAGCGTATTTTCTCTATTCGACTTGTTGTGTTCAAGTGTTTGTCGATCATCACCCCCAGCAGCTTTGGTACCACCCATAACTGTTTGATTACCTTTATAATTGCCCATACGCCTATGCATTCTCTCCATTCTTCTATCGCTAATCACCTTAGTACCTGATTTTCTCCAATCCTTAGCACTCTTGTTATAGTCGTTCCAACCAGTGTTTCCATCTTGAGCTTCACTGTGAACCCTTTCTCCTGTTTGAGCATCAAAAGTTTCTGAACTACCTAAGTATTTCCTAGAAACATAACTTTTACTTTTCTCCTGACCAGAATTATTTGTTTTGGATTGGTGCATTATCTTAGGAGCATTTAATCTATCAATAGTTCTTGTTCCTCCACCATCTGCTTCACTTGCGTCGTTTTGAAAATATGTTTGAGCGTCATGTGAGATATGTGAAGATCGTACTTTATCTAATACTTTACCACCTTTTTCGTTAGGTGTCATGTCATTGATCTTATATACTTCATTTATTCTATCTCCAAAAAACTTTTTGTTATTATCATACAACCTACCTTCCATGTCGTTAGGGGTAAACGTATCTCCATCTTTATCTCCCTTAGACGTAGTAGTTACTACAGGAGTTTTGTTTTCTGTTGTTTCAGAACCTATATGAAATTCTTGACCAGTAGCGTCAGTAAGATATGTATCTACAGTATGTTTGTCTGTTGTGCCTCCCTTATTGTCAGTTACGTTGTGTCCAATAACTCCTCCAGGTGGTTGGTACGTTTTACCTACATCAGACTGAGTATGTTGAGAAGAAACATATTTACCTTCTTTTCTTTTGCTTGGTCCAGATTTTTTATTATCTCTTTTAGCTTTTTTTCCTGCTCGTTTAGCTTGGCGTTCATATTTCTTTGCTGGGTTTGCCATAATTATATATTTTTAAATGCTAATAAAAACTCTCTTAACCCTACACCAAAAGCTAATCCTGAATAAAATCCATGACTTTCTGCGAGTAAAGCAATTCCAATAACTCCACATATCATGCTTTTGAATAATGGAGAATTAACTACGTTTTTAACTTTTTCCATCATGCCATTCCCTCTCTTTTACCAGTATACAAAGTTGCAATTCCTTCATCTGTTGAAGAATCAAAATGTATTGAATGGTGGTTGTTTTGTCTACTATGTTTATGGACTTTATTAGCAGATGCATGATGTCCATGTTCCATATGAGCTCTTCCTGATCTATCCATCATAGCATAATGCTTATCCTGATCTTCGTGGTGAATGTCAGTTTTAGCATCGTAAATTAACTCACGGTCGTGAATCATTTCTTGCTTTTTCTTTTTATCTCCTTTTTTGTAAGCTTTATCCGCTTTGTGGATTTGACCCTTAGCATCGTAGATTAACTCTCTTTCATGCTCCATGTCTTTGTCGTATCTATTCATAATTCTTATCTTTTGTTACGTCTTGATATTTTAGATCCCTCTTTTAATTCAGGAAATTTTGCGTATACGCATTCTTTAATTTCTTCTGGATTTTCTGCGTTGTGAGCTAGTTTTAAAGCTGATTTAGCTCTTTTTAAACTATTGACAGGATATGTACCATCTGCTCCACAAAAGTCTCCTTTTGCAACATCTTTGTATTTACCTGCGTTAGATTTCCCTGGCTCTTCGCGTATTTCAGTTATTGTCTTTTCCGCCATTTTCTGTGTTTTTATAAGGGAACAAATCATTTAACTTTTTCTTTCTTTTACCACAGCCACATCCGCCTGGTATTTTATCAGCTAATTTTTTTATTCCTGTTGCTTTTGTAAATCGTTCGATCGTGTCTCCTAATCCTTGATCTTTATTTTCTTCCATTATATTTGATTTAGTGAGTTATTTTGCTGCTCTTTTTCGGACGTTTGCAGCTCTCTTCGTCTTACCTTTTTTATCTAATTCTTTTGCTTTAGCTTCTTTCCCTTCCTTTTTCTCTTTTTGCTTAGCAGTCTTTTTTTCATCAAAGCTTGAATAACCTTGCTTTTTAGCTCTACGCTCTCTAGCTTCTTTTAAAGCCTCTCCTATTTTAGTTCCATCACTCTTTCCGTCCTCTTCTTTTTTTGCCGTTGTTTTAGAAGCTGTTGAAGCAGGCCTTCCTGGTGTGTATGCTTTTGGATTTTCGTAACTCATATTTATAAATTTTTATATTCTTCTGTTGCATCAAAAGATGGACAAGCTTTTTTAGCGTAATCCCTATGTGAATGTATAGTAGCTTCAGGATACATTGCTTTTAACGTACGCAACACAGCTATTAATGATTCTTTTTGTTTTTCTGTTCTAGTATCTTTGGGAGTCTTACCATCTTCTTCAACGCCTCCGCAATAGCATAGTCCTATTGAATTTCGATTATACCCTTTCGTGTGCGCTCCCATTCTAGCTATATCTCTACCTTTTAATATATTTCCATTTATGTCTATGTAGAAATGATAACCTATATCACTCCATCCTCTACCTTCAACGTGCCATTTCCTGATAGTATCAACAGATACATCTTGACCTTCTCTAGTAGCGGAGCAGTGTACAATAAGTTTATTTATTTGTCTCATTTTTATTTATTTCTTGCTTCTACTCTTCTAGTCTTCTCCCCTTGTCTAATCCCTATTCTTTTAGTTCTTTCTTCCATACGCTTTACCTTTAGCTCCTCTTTTTTATCATTGCTTTTTTCCCTTTCTTTAGCTTCCTTTTTTTTCTCATCTTCCTCATTAGCGTCAGGTTTTATTTTTACACCCGTATTATCATCTAATGTAAATTCTGGTTTTAAAGCAGGACCTCCAAATCCGTCTTTAGCGGAAACTGGTTCTCCACTTGGTAGCAATCCTCTAAGACTATGAGCTGATCTATCTAAGTCTGATCTATTTGCCATTTTTTTTGTTTTTTAATAAATACCATTTATGTAAAGTATACCCTAATGTAGCACCCAATAACAATATTTTTAATGTTGGTTCTAACCAATCACAACAACTAACTGCAAACGCTCCCGTGTTTACTGCGTATAGTTTTATTGAGTCTGCGACTTCCATCGCTACTCCTTCTCAGCGTTCAACACTGCGTTACCTTGATAACGACAATTGGATATTTTTAAACTAGTTTTTATCATGGCGTTTCTTGAATCCATTGATCTAGTTCCCAAATCTTTTACCTTAGGACTTCTATTTACTCCCGCTGGCTTTTGTTTTATTCCTCTACTTGGCATAATTATTTTTTTTATGATTATTCGTATCTATTCTGCAATTCCAGAGCATCATCTTGAGATTGTAAGTCTCTTTCACCTTTAAAGGCTTCCCAAGAAGCTTTTCTTGAATCTGTTTGCCCTTGACGAACAGCTCTTTTAGTTCTTCTTGATTCTCTTCTAGCTTTTCTATTAGCTTCTCCCTCAGACATGCCTTCGGCTTTGTATTGTGCTTTAAGATCCTCCCATTGTTCTTTACGTTGAGACTGACGAGATTCTCTATCTTTCTTTCTATCATCTCGTTTGGCTTGTCTTGCAGCACCCATTGTACCTGCTTCTTTTTGATTACCTTTTCCAGACCAACCACCACTCCAAATATCCGCGTCAGTTTCTTTAGTATGTCCTTCATTAAAAGCATCAATAAACTCATTAGTTTCTTCTTCTACCATATCTTTTTTCTCTGGGGTAAAAGTTTTCCATTCATCCGCGCCTCCAGTGGAGTCTTTTACTATTCCACCTACGTTAGAAGCAACTCTATTCATATCGTTAGAAGATACTCCAGTTAAACCAGGATTTGCAGAATCCACACTACCAGCACCAGCTAAATACTCACTTGATAGAGTACTATCAGGAGCAGGAGGAGCAGTAGGAAATGTTTGCCATGGATTATATGTATTAGGCGATGTCCCCAGTTGTCCAGTTGGTACTGGAGGAGGAGTAGGCGTAGACAACATGGCGGTTTGAGCTTGTGCGTTAGGCGTTGGCATAATGTTTGAATTTATCTTTGTTTACATTTAATATAGCAGTACTTAAAACTTTATCAGTATAAGATTCTCGTTTCATTAATTTATTACTTCTTACTGTTTCTGGAATTTCTTCTTCTCCTAATATAATTCTATATATTCTAGCTAGTAATTGTTTGCCTTTAAAAGATAGTTTATATATATTATATTTTTGAGTTGTTCTATTTCTTTCTCTCCACGTTACTATCCAATCTTCTTTTATCAGTCTATTCCATCGGCGATTATCCCAACTATAAGAATGAACACCATCTTTAAAATCTTGTTTTGTAAATAAATTTATAGCATCTAAGTAGAAAAACAGTTCTATATCTGCTTCTTTAAGTTCACTTGTTTTTGCCGCCCATTTACGTATAATACGATAGTGTTTAAACAAATTTAAGTCTTTTAAGTCTGAAGCAGTTATATGTCTCATTTATTTTCTATAATATCTTTAATAGAAATTTTATCTCCTGCGGCAAAGTTATCTGTAGCCTCTATTATAGTTACAAAAGGTTTTAGTCCTTTATTTACAGCACTTGTGTTTTCTCCACTAAATGTTTTTCCACCTGCTGAATAATCACCACCAATTAAATACTTTTCTCCTTCTTTACTATTAATGAAGTTTACCCCATTTTTGTTTGTTGAAAAGTTATCTTTTTCTCCACCGTTCTTTTTATTATTCTTGTTCTTGTCTCCATATAGTCCGTTTGTTTCACGCACTTTTCCCATGAAGTTTCTAAGTTTTTTATTAGCTCCACTTTCAGCTACTTTTTTAGCATTGCGGGAATCCATTTGATCTAATTGTATATCCATCTTACAAAATTATTACTACGTCTATTTCTTTTATTACTTTATATGTTTTAGATTTTATTTCTATATTAAACCCAGCAGATTTATCATAATAAATATTATCTTTTTCTTTTATGATATTAACAGCATCACCTACATTAATTACTGTTGCTTGTCTATACCTTACATCTTCTCTTTGTTTTTCTCCCAATATCAACCCTCCACTAGTTGTAGACGTTTTATTATGCGTAGGGTTTATAACTATATATTTACCGATTGCTTTCATGCTCTTAAATTATTAATTACACAATCAGTAGATAAAATAGTAGTAGCTACAGAAGCCGCGTTTTTTAACGCACTTTTAGTAACGAGTAAGGGATCTATTATTCCGGACTTTACCATACTTACTTTTTTATCTGTAACCACATTTAATCCTTCTCCTTTTTTCATATTGGCAGGTATTTCTCTTATTCCTGCGTTATTCAATATAATGTTAAAAGGAGCTCGTATAGCTTTAAGTAACACTTCTTCACCTATAGATTTCGGTTTTATATTTTCCGAAGCGTTTAATAAAGCGATACCACCACCTGGTACTATGCCTTCTTTTATCGCGGCTCTTGTAGCACATATAGCATCTTCTACTCTATCTTTTTTTTCTTTTAATTCTACCTCAGAATTTGCTCCTACTTTTATAACCGCTAATTTAGCTAATAGTCTAGCTAATCGTTTTTCGTATCGTAACTTCAAGTTGTTATTAGTAGTGTCGCTAATTTTCTGTTTTAAGTTTTCAATTATCTCGTCAACTTCTTCTGGTAATTCATCTATTTGAATTAAACTCTCATATAGTTTAGTAATACTCTTTTTACATTTACCTAAGTGCTCTGGTTGAATTAAATCTAAATCGTCTCCTAAGTCTTCATTGATAAGAGTAGCTCCGGTTAAAGCGGCTAAGTCACTTAATGTATCTTCTCTACTTAAACCAAAAGTTGGGGCTGCAAGTACGTTTACTCTTAAAACTCCCTTAACTTTATTCATCGCTAAAGCATTGGTTACTTCTGGACTAACATCAGCTATAATTAATAATGCTTTATCTCGCTTAATTACATGTTCTAATATAGTTTGTATTTTTCGTACATTCTCTATTTTGCTTCCCACGATTAAGACTTCTGGATTATCCAGTTCTACACAATTCTTTTCTTTATTGTTAATGAAATGTGGGTTTGTAACTCCTTGATCATATTGAATACCTTCAATTTTCTCTGTTACAGTAATAGGATCTTCATGTGTTTCCATGATGACAACACCAGTATTATCTACCATGTTGAAAGCTTCACTTATTAATGATCCTATTTCTAAATCGTTATTGGCTGATATGGTAGCAACTTGTTTTATTTTTTCGCCCTGCACTGGTGCAGCGGCTTTCTCAAGGTTTTGCACTACTTTAGTAACAGCCAAATTAATTCCTTCTTTAATGGTTCGCGGCGATTCCGATTTTATCGCTTTATATGCCTCTTGTAATATAGCGTGCGCTAAAACCGTGGCAGTCGTAGTTCCGTCTCCCGCTTCTTGTACTGTTTTACGAGCTGCTTCTTTTAAGAGTTTTGCACCCATATTTTCTACTGGATCCAAAAGAGTGATGCTATCTGCTACAGTAACTCCATCTTTTGTAATAAGGGGATTTCCATTCTCATCTTCCATTATCACACACTGACCACCAGCCCCAAGTGTGGAGCTGACAGCTTGTGTAAGTTTTTCTATTCCCGCGAATATTTTGCCTTTAGCATCCTCTCCAAAGTTGAGGTGCTTTACTATTGTCTCGTTCATTTGATTTAATTAAATTGGTTATTATGTTGTGAATGTCTTAACTACTTTAGGTCCTTTTAAGAATTCTAATTTCTTAGAATAATGTTCTATAGATCCATCAATTGCGGCTTCAGCGCCATCCATTGTCTCTCTTCTAGTAACATCAATCCACTCGTCTTCTTCAGGATGCAAGTACTCAGTTTGAAAAAATCCATTTGGTAACTGAACAATTCTCCAATTGCTCTTTGTGGTTATATGTTTCCAAAGGTTGATCATTCTTTGATCAGGTCGTGTAGTAGAGGTAAAATCTCTACTGGTGTATAAAAACGTCATGTTATTTGGTTTATGTTAAACGTTGGTTATTTATACTATCACATGATAGTTCGGTTATTTAATTTATTTCTTAGGGTCTTCACCTGCAGCTTTCTTTGCCGCTTCTTCTTCTAAAGCTTCTTCATATATAGTTTTCTTTCCTCCTTCAGGTTCTGCCATTGCTGATTTTTCTTCTGCAACTTCTTCACCAGGCGCAGTGAAAAATACTATATTCCCTTCCATTCCATCTATAACAGTTGGATCTATAATGAAATCTGCACTAGCCGTTAATTGATAGATAGCGCCGGGTACTAGATCACCAATAGTATCCACACCAAATGCTGGTAAGAAAGCTGATCCAGCTTGATTTCCTATATTTACTAAGGGTCCTTCTCCTACGTAGAAACCTTCTACTGCATACATAGTACTCCATTGAGTTCCTTCAGGTAGTATAGCATCTTCTGGAATTTGTACAGAGAACCATGAATCCTCTTCTCCGCCTATCACGTAAGGAGGAAATTCTCCAATTGGATCTGGAACAACAATTGGCGTAGTTCCATCTTGTACTCCGTCTTGTCCGGTAATAAGCATTTTAGGAGCTTCTTCACTTTCAACACATTCTGAAGGTAATTCCTCGCAAGTCTCAAATGTTGCTTTGTAAGCGTACAATGTATCAGCAGCTTCACATGGTGGTTCTTCAACTAACACGTAACAGCATTCATTGGTTGGTGTTGCAAGTTCTGAAATAATTATATTAGTAGCAGGTGCTGCTGGTCCACCAGGCACCGTGTTAGTGTCTATGTAAACCGTAGCTGGCATTGCGTCACAAGCTGTTCCACCCACACCAGCACATTTTGTATAGGTTCTTATATCTCTATATACACAACAGTCACAGAATGGTACTTCATCATATTTAGTGTCTAAAGTTATTCCAAGCGGAGTACTTGCTGGTCCAACATAGTTGTCAACCTCATAACAAATACCATTACTACCTAACCAAACTCCACCACCAACATTAGCTGATAAGTCTTGATTTGTAATTGTCACATCTAAAGGATCGGTGCAATTTGTTATTTTAAAGTTTTGTAGAGTTTCTACGCATGATTCACAACTAGCTTCTAAAGAATCTATAATACTATCTGGCTGAGGTGAAGTCTCAGGTACACATGTCCATGCTCCACGCTCATAACAGCATGACACTCCTGCGTATTCTACATATACGAATTCAGGTGGATTTACACCAGAAGCTTGAGTTATATCCCAATTTTTACAAGCATCTACATATATCGTATCGTATTCAGCTGGGATATCGCATTCTGCTTCTGGACACTTGGTATAAGCTACAATGTCTTTATATATACAACATTCACATGATTCTATTTCAGTAACATAAGCCGTGTCCCAACAGTCTATTGGAGTAGTTGGTCCAATATCTGTTGTTGATGCAATTACAGTTATACAACAAGTCTCAGGTTGATTCTCACATGTTGTGACATCTTGAACTATTCCTGTAAACGGAAGAGTTAATCCTTCAATTCCAGGATTTAGAATACTTGTAGTTAACAATTCTGTTTCTGGGTCTGAACATAAAGTATACCTAAAGTATTCAGCTATACATTCCTCACATGTAGTGATTGCAGGATCAAAACTTAGATCTGTATACTCTTTTCCAGCTGTACTTAAAAAGTTTTCATTATCACAAGCAGGTTCAACATACTCATAACAACATTCTATATCAGCACCTATTGCCACTTTAATAATGTTTGGTCCCGTACCAGGCTTCCAATCTTGTCCTATTGTTTTACCCCAATCACACACGTTAATATTTAGTGTAGGAAATCCTTCAACAGAGCATTCTTCACTACATGCGGTGTATGTTGCTACATCATAAAACTGGCAACACTCGCAATTTAAAGCTGTACTATTCAATTCGTCATTACACTCAAAAACACTTACGAATGTAGAGAAACCTAAAGTATCATTAATATCAGTAGTGGCTTCTACTTCTATACAACACAATTGCTTAACACATTCTACTCCCGCTAAATCACCTATATAGTGAAGACCTGGAGTACTGAACGGAGCTGTAATAGGATCAAGAGGATCTTGATTATACCAGTCTGGTGCACCACAAGATCTGAACTTTAAAGTTTCTTCAGGTGGTGTAGGGCAGAATTCTCCCCCACATTCAGCAGGTCCTTCAAAAGTAGTTGTTTTTTCGTTGCAGATTCTTTCAGGTGAAGTATAACACCAAGTTAAACCACTTGGAAGAGTTATATATACCGTGTCTGCAGGTTCATTACAAAGGCAATTATCATCAGCGCTTTTACCTACATTTATTACTATATTTTCTGGCGCATCTTTAGGAGCGTCTCCAGGACATGCGGTGTATGCATAGTTACATGGATATTCACAACACCCACAATCTGGTTCATCTTCTCCAACTGGAGATGGACATGGTGGAGGGCTTGGTAACTCACTGCTAGCTCCTACATATTCATAACAAACATCTCCTTCAGTTCCTGGATCACAACAGTATCTTCTAATAGTACCTACTGAAACACCTGGGTCTATTTCTTCTACGAAAAAGACTCCCGCATCATCACACTTATTCCATCTGTAAGTTATAATGGGTTCCGAGGAACAAGCTTCATCTGTACAATCTCCTACGAGAATAAATGGTAGAACATACTCAGGAGTTTCACAAACTTTTGTTAAAGTAAAACACCAAGTACTTCCATCAATTGTTATACTCACAATATTTCCATCACTAAAACTACAAGGATCAGAAACGGCTGGGGTTGCAGCGCTTCCAGCATATGGATCAAATACTGCAGGCATATCTCCCGGACATGGTTCTAAAACGAATGTACATGGATATAAGCAGCAATTGCAATTACAAGGTTCTGCTATAACCTCAGCACTATTTATTGTAATAGCACTTCCACTATCAGTAGTACCAATTGATGCTAACCAACAATCTCGCGGTTCGTCTGATACTGGGTCATTTATGTTTAAGAAAATACAAGGGTTATCTAAATAAGCAGCATCCCATCCAGTTATATTGGATTGAGCTGTTTCAATTGGGGATAATTCACGATCACATGGACTAAACTTTATAATAGGATCTGTCGGTCCATCACAGCATTCTGGACAATCACTAGCAGTAGCTGTAAATACTGCTTCTTCCACGAAGTAACACTCAGTGAAAACTTCTCCAGATGTTCCGTATGGAGACCAAACAACACCATTTAGTTGAAGATCTTTTACATAACCAGGTGCGTAATCCGCAAAAAAGCAATCATTAGTATAAGTCCAATATTGTGTCTTAGGCTCTATAATACAATCTCCAGTCTCTTTATCACAATTAACTGGTTTAATGACATATGTAGTAGGACAACCGTCTGAAGCGCTAGCTTTAAAGTCAATAGTTTTAGTAGCATTATCGCCAACTATTGAAACTGAACCATCTGACGATATGAAATTAAGTTCTTCATCACATGTTGAAGCTTCTATAGCTGTTCCTGATGGAGTGTTAATTTTAGAGATAGAAGTTGTACAGAATGTACACTTATCACAATCGAATAATTCTATAATGCTTTGAATACTGCATTGTTTCGTAAAGTTTCTATCTTCAGAATCTGTTATCACCACTAAATCAGCGGCTACTGGCTTATATTTTAGAGGGTATGTATATATTATTGCCATTTGTTATGTTATTTCGTCTTGTTTGGGTGATTTAAACATATTCCAGTTCTTTAGCACTGCTTGTACCGAACCTGAAGTGTTTGTTTTAGTGCTTTCTGGAGTGTTCGCGTGCATTTTATCAGCTATTTTCCCAGTACTAGTGGAAAACATAGATCTTTTACCATCTCTATCCACTGTTACTCTAGTTAAATCTTTTATAAGACCTCTTTTTACTACATCTTCTATTTTATCTTGTTGAGGTACTTCCGCTTTAGTTACATTTACAGTAAAACTAGGTAAAGTAGTGTGTGGCATTGGTCCACTAGCACCCATTTTCCCTGAAGATTTCTTTTTTTTATTCTTTCCTTTTACTCCGCCAAGTTTAGGCCAAGTTATTTTGGAAGTAAGGTTACTTTTTTTAGGATTTCTACCGTGATTACTCATATATGTATTTATTTAAAACGTTCTAATTCTTAGAACTCACATATTTTTTACTCTTTTTACATTTTTATTAGATATATATAACTATAGGGTTGCCCCCTCCCCTCAGGTCGCCCTTCCAAAAAAGAAAATCGTTTTCATTTTACCGGGTCCCCCTTTTCCTAGAGAAAAATCGATAAAGGTTTTGCCTTTAATTTAATTTTATCCCCCATGTTTCACGTTTTTCCCTGGGACCTAGCCTATCCCCTCCCTCCCTCCCTTCCTATCCCATCCCACCCTGCCCCTCCCCTCCCCCATCCTCATCCACATATCACATCGGTTTGTCTTTGTCTTATATGTATTCATATCATATCCCTTTGTCCTTGTCTTTATCACATCACATCTGTTTGTCTTTGTCCTACCCTATCCCCTCCCCTCCCATCCCCATCCCTAACCTCATCGCCCCACCCTCCACCCCTCCCTCCCTCCCACATTTCACATTAGTTTGTTTTTGTTAATCATGTTGCAATGTAAATACGAGTGACTTAAGATAATATATATGTAAGCAACGAAGCTAACAACTTAAATTAAATAATATGTATAAATTAAAACTAATAACTTTCAACATCGCACTAACATTATTCGTAATAAATATAATTCACTTTATATTTCAATTAATTAAAATTACAATGTAAATACGACTCATATAAGATAATATATATATAACAAACTAAATAACTAAATTAAATTAATAACTAATAAAAAATAAATAATATGTCTAAATTAAATAAAATAACTAAAACTCGATTTGTAATCTCTAACTCTTTACTTGGTAAAAATCTAATAATTACATTTACAAATAAGAAAAATGAAACTTTCGAGTATAATCATGATGAAGTTTTCGCGAGAAATCAAAACTTATTAATGTCAATGAATTGCTTCATTAAATATGGTAATTATACAAATACTAATAAATTACCAAACTGGGCTAAGTAAAACTCAGTTTACATAAAAGTCCAGTTAGTTACGCTTGTTTCCTGGTAAATCAAATATGAATGAGCGAGCACCTCAACTTATAAAAGTATGACAATAGCCTGTTATTCGCTATACTTATAACCCTTTTGTCACACTATTAATACTATAATATTAATATATCTATGTAAGATATTGAGATATCAAGTGTTATAATAGAAACTAAAAATAAACTAATTAATAAATATACACCTTTTAAAATGAATAAATATAATAATAAAAAAGAAGAACAAAGTGCAAATAAGTACTTGGAGTAATGATGATACTATTTTGTATACTAGTAATATTAAACTATATTACAATGTAAATACGAATGAGTAAGGATAATAATAATATAAATAACTAATTAAAATTAAATAATATGAAAATAAATACTAAAAATACTAATATTGATATCACTCGACTAACTCTCGATTGGTTTGAAGGCAAAATTACTGCTAAAGAATATACTAAAATTGTTAAAAAATTAAATACTAAAGAAAATGCTTGATTTAACTAAACTAACAAAATTAAATGAAAACCATGAGTGGTTAGTAGATAATCCAGATTACTCAGAATTATATGAGAGAATTGGTTTTGAGAATATGGAAGACTACTTAATTGTCTACTCTTTTATACACAATTTAAAAGAAGTTACTAATGAACTAATTGATAACAATATAGAATTTAGTCACCAGTCTTGCCACTTGTCAGATGAATCTTATTTACTAATAAATATAAAGCAATAAAATGAAAACAATAACACTAAAAATAGATGAAGATAATGATATCTTTGAAATGAGAATTGGAAATGAAATATATACTCTTGACAATGTATATCAAAGTGAATATGGAAATCTATTTGATGAATTAAATATAGCAATAGAAATATGAAAAAAATAATACTAGCAGTAGGAGCATTGGGAGTAATGTCTTTTACAACAAATCAAATACTACATACTTATCAACTTTCAGAAGCAATAAATAATGTTCAAGATATGAAAGAGTGGATGGAAGAAGATATTTACAATAGTAGACTAGATGAAAGTGTCGGAAGTGATTACATTGATGTACTCAATGAAACTGAAGATCTACTCATTGATTTTTACAATGTAAATACGAACAAGTAGAGATAATATAAATGTAAACAAATTAATAACTAAATAAAATAAAATAAACTATGAATACTTTAACAACAAAGAGATTCGTGATAAGAAAATCACTAATCGGTGAAGATGTAACAATTACATTCACTAACAAGAAAAATGAAACTTATACTTACGATCATGACGAGATCTACTCGACTCATCAAGAGAAATTTGAAACTATGAATTGCTTTCAAGAGTATGGTTCTTACACTAACTCAAATACAGTACCAAAATTCTGTAGAGATTTAAGTGAGGTTGAAAAACCAGAGATTACTGAGTAAAGTGATCCACTATATATAAGCTGAGATAGCGAGAAATAGTATGTTAACACTCTTATTAAAGAAGGAACATCTCGAGTAGGTTGTAACTACTCCTCAGCTCTAAATTAAATATTAACTAATTAAAATTAAATAAAATGGCATATAATCCAAATAATCCTTCAAACTGGTCTTGGAAAAGAGCGTTTGATGAAGTAGAAAAATCAGTGATACAAGGTGAAATGACTCAACAAGTAATAAACCATCTTGGTGATTACACAGGTGAAACTAAATATGTAGATCTACCTAAAGAAAAACAAGATGATCTTTATGAAATACTTGGACAAATACTATAATACAAACTGAATACGACACTTGAAAGATAATAATAATATGAAAGATAAAATAAAATACATAACAACTAAACACTTAGACGCTATGATCGGTGACGACTACGTTAAACTAGCAGTTTTTCAAAGAAAGAACTCACCATATGGTTGGACTAAAAGAGAACTTAGAGTATCACCTTTTGGAGTGGACTTAGAAGAATTCGATTTTAACTACGTGAAGAAATATGTTAATGAAGTATATTCTATCTTTCCTGATGAAGAAATAAAAGAATTAATAACTAAAGTAAATAAATACTATGAAAAGAACAATAAATAAGTGGGACATTACTACACCACTACAAAGAAAGATTGGTAAATATATAAAAATAACACTCGCACTGGTATTTTTAAGTGTATGGACACCTATATTTATATACACCATAAATGAAGTAATTAAAATGATAATCAAGTAATAATTATAATATGAGTGATATAGAGAAAATAGAAAAAATAGCTAAAGGAATCATGGCAGGATACTATGGTGAGAAGCAGAAATGTGGTACTGAGTATCAGAAATGGACTTACGCGGTATTACAAGCAGATAAGATCTATTCAGGTGAATGGATAGTAGATAAAGAAACTAATGACTATGGTTACGACTATGTTCAACAAATACTACAATCATGATTGATATAGAACACATAAGACTAGCGGCACTCAGATGGTTGCAAGTACAACAGTTAAGAACCAAATACCCAAATGATCAAGAATTTGGTCACGAAGTAGCAAAACTAATAAAGAAAGATGAGTAAAAGTGATGACGCTTACATAAAAAAAGCAATGTTGAAAGTGAAAGGTGGAGAATTTTACAACTGGTATAAGAATTTGCCTGGATATTTACAAGAAGCTTACAAAAGAGAATTTAACAAATTACAAACTAAATACGAACGCTAATAGATAATATATATATGAATACGATAAAAACACACACAGCAGACCGCAAGAAAGTAACAATAACTAAAACTATTAACGGTCAAATTGAAAAGAGAACTTATAGAGGAGTTACTATTAATAATGTACCTGAAGAGTATAACCATTGGTTTAACTATAAAGGTCTAAGCTTTATAATCTCATGAAAAAGAAATTAAAATATATGTGTCCAGAGTGTAAAGCTATGTATGAAGGACCTCAAGGAGCAACTCCATATATAGTAGCATGGAATGACGGTCACTTCTGTACTCCACGATTAGTAGGAGAAGAAGAAGTTAAAAAGCTTAGTGATAAAACTGAAAGCTTAAAACATGACGAGTTATGGACAACATATTATAACTAAACAACCACGACTTCAATACTTGCGACAGGCGATGTCGGAGAAGAAGAAAAACTGTGGGGCTGAGTGACGGCTCAGTTTGGAAAGCGAGGTCAGGTTATGACTGTTCTAGACATGAGAGGTTCGAATCCTCTCTCTCGTTCAAAAAGATTTACACGAGGTAGATCTATAAACTATAAAAATATAGTAATATGCAAGAATTAATCAAACAATTGCAAAACTTATACTCATGGAATCAGTTCTATCAAAGTAGAACTATGAGGAAAGAAATGAAGACATGCCAACTTCAAATCAATGGCAAAAAACAAGAGATTAACGAGTTTAAAATGGCTCAGAAAAAGAGAAGAGGAGGCAAGAAATGACTTGGACAGAACTAGCTCAACAGCCATTCACTCAAAAGCGTAAAAACTTAAAAGAGATTAAGAAGAACGCTAAAGAATTAATGATACATGTAGTAGCATCTATGTGTGATAACAGGTATATCTTATCACTAAAGAAAAATTCTGATGGAGAATTTAAAATGGATGGTGGAAGATATGCTCTCAGTAACTTTGGTTTCAAATCACCTGTCTATGAAATAGAGTGGGCAGCAGATGAAGGTAACTGGAGTGAGGTAATAGATATTATAAACAGTGGATATCAAAGAATCCACAAAATCAAAAGCAGATGATGAAAATGGATAACGGAACAGCAAGTAATAGTAAGATCTTTGAACTAAATGATCAAGATATCGAGCTGATAGTCAGATTGTTACACGAAGAGTGCGATCACCACGTGTATCATCAAGGTGCTATTAGAAAACCAGATCAAGAATACTTTAAAGAAAGGTATGATCACTGCCAAGATTTAATAATGGAATTAACGAAATGAAATTAAGTGAAGACGATATAGAATTAATAATAAAAGCTTTAAAATACTTTCAAGAAAGTAGTATAAAGGATAGATACAATCACTTAGAAGAATTAATAATAAAATATCAAAATGAGCGATAAAGAAGCATTACAAGTAATAGTATTTATGGTGAATGATCATGTAAATAACAATGATAATCCTCATCGTGATTGGAAACTAGTAAATGATCTAATAAAATTTTTAGAAGAGAACGTAATACATTGCGCCATGGATAATAACTATAAATAAGAAATTATGACAGTAAGAGAATTAATACAAGAATTAAAATACATGGATGAAGATGCAACAGTGAGATTTGCATCTCAACCAAGTTGGCCTTTTGAATACTCTATATATGGAGTAGTGCAAACTACAGTAAACTATAATGATAACGAAAGAGATATAGTTTACCTAGAAGAAGGTAAACAAGTAGGATATTTGCCTAAAGAGGCTAAAGACGAACTAGGGTGGTAGAATTTTTAAGAGATACTTTAATAGTAATCATAGGAATTCTATGTACACCAATAACATTAACATATGAACTAATAAGATACTTATGCAACAAATTAAAGTAACCATGAAGGAGATATACGATGCTATGAAGCCTTCAGTAGAAAGAAATAAAAAGAAATACACCCGTAAAACCAAACATAAAAATGAAAAAAAGAACTATGAATGAGCTTAGGCAAACTAAAGAGTATAAACTTGATAGATTAGAGAAAGCTCACAAAATACCTGAAGAAATAAAAAATATTCAAACGGATTTAAATGGTGATCATGGAGAAAGTATCACCGAAGTTACTCTTGAAGATCAAATACAAGAGATAGCAGCAATAGTAGCACCAACTATAAATGATGTAATTTTCAACGAAATTATAGAAGTAATGGACAACTATGATGAATTAAATTGGGGTTACTTTGTACAAGATGACGCTCCAACAGCATTACTTGACGCTTGCTTTGACCACAAAACTGAAATTCATTATGAAATATTTCAATTGGTATTACAGAAATTAAAATAATTACAAACTAAATACGACTGAAGTAGGATAATATAATTAAATAAACAACATGAAAAAATTTAACAAAATGGAGTCTAATCTTATATGTGATTCGCTACGATTTTATGTAGCTAATTTAGAGTCAGAAATAAAAGATATGCAAAAAGAAGGTAAAAGATCTATATTTGCATCAGGTTTTTACACTAAAGTATCACAAGATTTAATAGACAAAGTAAAAAACATGACTAAAAAACAATAAAATGAATTTATACGAACAATTAAAACCAGAGATCAAGGCTATACTATGTAAAGAAGCTGAAACTTATGAAGCGTGCATAGAATGTATCTTTGAAGAGCTCAAAACCAAAACCAGATATACTCAACTGACTATAGATTCTGTTAGAACTTTGCATACTTTTGCAAATCTACACAGTTATCAATTAACCTCTTCTGAGGTATTATTCGGTGATCATATCTTTAATACTAAAT
>Ga0209404_10000632_pt1 | contig 27052 bp, 40 predicted proteins | sample TroAtlMetagenome_2_FD_187447 | JGI IMG/M metagenome (GOLD analysis project Ga0209404, IMG submission 187447) | Marine eukaryotic phytoplankton communities from Atlantic Ocean - Tropical Atlantic ANT8 Metagenome (SPAdes) (version 2) | ecosystem: Environmental > Aquatic > Marine > Oceanic...
AGACCGCATCTAAAAAGGGTGACGGTACTATGAAGATGGATAAGAATGGTAACGCTGTTAATGGTAACGGTGGACCTCCTCCTCCAACTGCACAAGAGATTGAAGCGATTATAGCGAAAGCTGGTCCCACTCAAACAATTCGTATCGAACAAGCACCTCTAAAAATAGTTGGTGTATCTGATACCAAAGAAACCTTTAAAATGTAAAGTCATGCAAAAAATTATCAATGTACTCGCTATTGCGTCCACTGCTGTATCTGTTGCCGTTGTTGGCAGTGGCGTATATGTATATGTCAACAGGGATTCCATCATTGATGGAGTTAAATCACAAGTTATGGATGCTGTTACAGGATCTCTCGGACTTCCTGGTGGATTGGGTGGAGACGCACTTCCTATAGGAACACCAGATCTAGCACCACCAGCAGGACAAGCATCTGCAGGTCTTGGAGCTCAGTCACCAAACTCACCTTTCTAAACCAATGGGATTACCAGACAAAGCACAAAAAGTATTCGACAAGGTAGTCGAATGGGATAAAAAACTTATCAAAAAATGTCAAGATAAGTTTGGACTAACAGACTATCAAGTAGTTTGCATTTCCTTTGCTAAAGGATTTATCATTGGGGCAATCTTACTTTAAGCCAGGTAGTCTTCCAGATCTGGAGGACTATTCTTTTCAAAAAGTAAAGAGTACTTTAGAGGGTATTAAAGAACACATGGAAGCAGACTATGCTTCCTTGGAAATCCTTGATATCACTGAGGATCATGTGACTTTGAAAGTAGGGGCTTGTCCTAAACCTTGTTGGGATTGCCCTGATATTGGGAAGTATTGTTCACCGTGTATGATGAATGAAAATGAGATAAAGAGATACATATCTGAGCATTTGAAAACACAGTATGGGATAGGTCAGGTAACCTACACACAATAAGTATAATTTACTACGATACGGTCTAAATATTGCTAGTATGGGATTGAAATTATCATGCCCCTGACTAAGCACTACACAGTCGGTTATCACGACTTACAGCAACAGCATTTAGAAATTTGCGAGTATGCAGAAGATGCATATCAAGCAATACAAGACGCTAAGGAGGATGTCCCAACACTAAGGGAGCATCCTCTTTTTGTTGACTACTGCTTGAAGGAGGAGTAGAATGAAAACATTAACACAATACAAACATGAAATTATGTGGTGGATGAGCAGACTTACAATAATGATTACATCATTATTCCTTTCAATGACACTAGCAGCACAAGCATATGCTGCTGACATACAGATGGGTGCAGGAGGCAATTTAGTCTTTGAACCTAATGAGTTAACAATCTCCGCAGGAGATTCAGTTACATTTACTAATGGAGATCTACCACCACATAACATGGTGTTTAATGATTATCCAGAACTATCACATCCTGATCTAGCATTTACTGCTGGTGAAAGTTTTACAGTTACACTTGACAATCCAGGAGACTATGAATTCCAGTGTGAACCTCATGCTGGTGCTGGTATGAAGGGTGTAATCCATGTACAGTGAAGTAGTTTGGTCCATCAATATTATGATGGGTTTGCTATTAACGGGAGTTTCTGCTACAATCGTATACATATTCAAGTATGACGATTGGTATCCAAATGACTGACTTAGGATTAGATGCTTCACAGGAGACAAGAATTACTGTGATGCAATTGAAAATCGAGAGATTGGAAGAGAAGCAAGACGAGTTGAGAGAAAGATTAAAGGTTGTAGAGAAGTGGGTCATTGGTGCAGCTGCAGTATTGGCAGCAGGTACTACGGTCATAGGGTTTGCAACTAATATATCTAAAGCATACTTGTAATGGATAGTGTTCCATATCTTTTAGAACGGAATGTATTTTCTGATGAGGAATTACATTCCATTTTTCATGAGCTAAAATGGTTGATGGATAAGATGCTACCACCGTGGCAGACTGATGGTGCATCTCGTGATGGAAAAGTTATAAAAAGTAATAAAGGTGTAAACCTTGGTAACATATATGGTAGAAAAATTGATGAGTCTTCAATTTTTAAATTGTGTGGGGATAAAGTAAGTCACAGTCTTTTAGAATATTCTGAGAAACATATTACAAATCGTGGTGCGATGTGTAGTAATAATATGTGGGTCTTAGTTTCATACTATGAAGATGGTGATTATTATTTGCGGCATAGAGATGCTACTAATGATACAGCATTATTCTGGTTTAATGAAAAAGAGTTTAGTGGTGGTGATCTTACCTTTGATGACACTAACGAAATTATTAAATATAGTAACAACTCAATGATTATATTTCCTAATTGGGCAGATCATTCTGTATCTAAAGTTTCTGGGGAAGGTAGGTATTGTGTTACAGTGGGTTTACATATAGTTCCAAAATGATAGAGTTATTACTAGCAAATATTTCGGGTGAATGGATTCAAAAGATTAGAGACCATGAAGCTCAACAGAATAGACCCCCTATCGAAGATGTGATAAATAGCTCACTTGAGGATTTCAACGATGGGTGCAATGGTTCCACCAAGCAGGAAGAGCTGCTACAACTTCCGTGTGACGAAGATCAAGAAGGTCTTAGACGGAGATACGATAGATGTAATAATAGACCTAGGGTTCGACCTAGCGAAGACGGAAAGGGTGAGGATTGCTGGAGTGGACACACCAGAGAAGAGAACGAGGGACTTGGAGGAGAAGGCACTTGGGTTAGATGCGACCAATTGGTTGAAGGGAAAATTAGAGGAGACGATTAAAGGTGATGAAGAACTCATTATTAGAACTGAACTTAAGGGTGGCGTTGGGAAGTATGGTAGGCTTCTTGGTTGGCTCTATGTTGGCGACTCTGATATTTCGCTAAACGAACAGATGATTACCGAAGGGTATGCTTGGGCATACGATGGAGGAACTAAGCAAAAGAACTTTGAGGATCTCCGAGAGATTCGTAAAGCACATGGTACACTAGGATAATGGCAGAGGATATCTATCTTGGTAACCCGAATCTAAAAAAAGCAAATACAACCGTTGAGTTTAATGCTGAACAGATTCAAGAGTTTATCAAATGTAAACAAGACCCAATATATTTTGCAAGGAATTACATTAAAATTGTATCCTTGGATGAAGGTCTTGTACCATTTAAGATGTATGATTTCCAAGAGAAGTTAATCAGCAATTTCCATAATTCTAGATTTAATATATGTAAGATGCCTCGTCAGACAGGTAAGTCAACTACTTGTGTTGCTTACCTATTGCATTATATTGTTTTTAATGATAGTGTTAATGTAGGCATCCTAGCAAACAAAGCAGCAACTGCTAGAGAACTATTAGGTAGATTACAAACTGCTTATGAGAACTTGCCCAAGTGGATGCAACAGGGTATCTTATCCTGGAACAAAGGTAGTATGGAGTTAGAAAATGGATCAAAGATATTGGCAGCTTCTACATCTGCAAGTGCTGTCCGAGGCATGTCGTTCAATATCATTTTCCTCGACGAGTTCGCCTTTGTCCCAAATCATATCGCAGAAGCGTTCTTTAGTTCTGTTTACCCTACTATTACTTCTGGTAAGTCCACGAAAGTAATCATGGTTTCAACCCCATGTGGTATGAACCATTTCTATAGGTACTGGCATGATGCACAAAGAGGTAAGAATGAATACACTGCTACTGAAGTCCACTGGTCAGAAGTACCTGGTAGGGATGCTAAGTGGAAGGAACAGACTATTAAGAACACATCTGAACAACAGTTTAAGGTTGAGTTTGAATGTGAGTTCTTAGGATCTGTCGATACTCTCATCAGTGTCGTAAAACTTAGAAATCTTGTGTTCGAGGATCCAATACAGAATAACGGTAAAGGGTTGGTCGTCTATGAAAACCCTGTGAAAGGTAATGACTACATTATCACGGTTGATACAGCTAGGGGGATAGATCATGATTATTCTTGTTTTGTAGTATTTGATATTACATCATTTCCACATAGGACTGTAGCGAAGTATAGGAATAATGAAATTAAACCTATGCTATTTCCTAATATTATTATGGATACTGCAAATGCATACAACCAAGCTTATGTATTAGTTGAGATAAATGATATAGGAGAACAGGTAGCATCTATCCTTAATTATGATTTAGAATATGAAAATTTATTAATGTGTGCTGCTAGAGGTAGAAATGGTCAGCAAGTAGGATCAGGATTCTCTGGCACTAAAACCCAAATGGGTGTTAGGATGACACAGACAGTTAAGAAGTTAGGTTGTTCTAACTTGAAAACTTTAATGGAAGATGATAAGATAGAAACACATGATTATGATATTATCGCAGAACTAACAACCTTTGTACAAAAGAAACAATCATGGGAGGCAGAAGATGGTTGCCATGATGACCTTGCAATGTGTCTTGTTATATTTGCTTGGTTAGTAGCACAAGACTACTTCAAGGAAATGACTGACACTGATGTGCGGAAGCGTATCTATGAGGAACAGAAGAATCAGATCGAACAAGATATGGCTCCATTTGGTTTCATATTGGATGGTATTGATGATGAAGATGAGTTCGTAGATGAGGAAGGTGACAGATGGGCAAAGGTAGATGAGTATGGGGATCGGTCATATATGTGGGAGTACAAGTAATGCGTGTTGTTATTGTTAGTGGTGGATTTGACCCTATCCACAGTGGACACATTGAACATTTTAAAGAAGCAAGGAAGTTGGGTGATATCCTTATAGTGGGATTGAACTCTGATGAATGGCTAACTAGAAAGAAGGGCAAACCATTCATGCCAATAGAAGAAAGGATGGCAGTCATTCGAGAATTGAGAATGGTTGATAGTGCTGTAGCATTTAATGATGATAACAATAGTTCTATAGATCTTATTAAAAAGACTTTAGTGTTATTTGATGATGTTCTATTTGCCAATGGTGGAGATAGGACACAAGATAATATACCAGAGATTGATCAATTTGATAAAGACCCTAGAGTACAATTTGCATTTGGGGTTGGTGGAACACATAAACAAAACTCTAGCAGTTGGATCTTAAAGAAATGGAATTCGACTTAGACGAGCAATTTAAACATGGTGATTTACTACTGAGTGAAAGAAGATGTAGAGTCTGTGGTGGTGTCAAGAATTTAATAGAAGGATTTTATATAACACATAAGAAAAGCACACACCTCCCTTCTTCATATTCATATGAATGTAAAGAGTGTACAGTTAAAAGAGTGGTTGCAAGTAGAAAAAGAAAAGAATATGAGAATGGTATTAAGGCAGGTGATTTCTATGAAGAACCAGTTGGATTTGATTACCTTTATCCTGACTGGTAATGTTCACGCACTGTTTCCCCGTTCAAAGCACTGTAAATAATAAATAATCATATAATAAAAATGATCTATAGGGGTTAAAATAAGATGCCACTAAATCTCGCATCTCCTGGTATAGTTGTAAGGGAAGTTGACCTGACCAACGGTAGAGTCGATGCTACATCGACAAAAACTGGTGGACTAGCAGCACCGTTTGCAAAAGGACCAGTAGAGAGTCCTCAGCTCATAGAGACAGAAGCGGATCTTCTGGACACCTATGGACAACCGTATCCTAAGGATAATCATTACGAGTATTGGTTAACTGCTTCATCCTTCCTTGCCTATGGTGGGGTTATGAGGGTGGTTCGAGCAGATGACGAAGAGCTTAAGAATGGTTTTGTAGGATCCGCACTATCGTGCAAAATTAAAAGTCCTGAAGACTATACTAACAGTGGGTACGCTGAAAACACCATCGCTGGTGTTGTATATGCTGCTAAGAACCCAGGTTCATGGTCGAATGGAGTTAAGGTAGCAACCATTGATGGATTTGGAGATCAAGTCTTAAGTGGTATTAAAACTACTGAGGTATTGGGTTATGGTTCAACAACCATTCCAATTCAACCAATAGACCTTAGGGTTGGTTATGCTGTAACTCAGGTAGTTCCTCCAAATACAGTTATTGCTGGTGCTGGTTCTACTAGTGTTCTTGATGGATACTTTAAAGGACAAATCACTGAGGTTGGAAACGCAGCGATTACAGTTAAACTAATATCTCATGTATCAGGTGCTGGTACTGAGACTGCTGTTGATTACCAACAAGGTGGAACTTATCAGTTTGAAGAATCAAGTACACTTGGTATTCATACTGGAGAGATAAGAAGGTATGGTGGTTGGAGAGGTCTTGCTGCTGGAACATATAGTGGCGTTGTCACATATACAAGTTCTGCAGACTGGTTCGACCAACAGGAAATAGCACTTAACAGTGGTGTAAGAATTAAATGGAATACCATTGCTGATAAGCCTGGTACATCCTCTTATGCTTCTACTAGAAATTCTAGATTCGATGAACTGCATGTTGTAGTTTACGATGATAGTGGTAAGATCACAGGAAACTCTGGTTCAGTACTAGAGAAGTTCACTAACTTATCTAAAGCAAAAGATGCTCAGTATTCTGCTGGTTCATCTTCTTACTGGAGAAAGGTAATTGAAGTTGGTTCTGCTAACCTCTTTGCTGGTGGTCCTCCTGCGATAAATCCAAACTTAGGTATTACTTCACAGACTGGAATCACAACTACTGGTTTCGATACTGATAAGTGGGATACATTTGGAGATGGTGGATGGGATCAGGATGCTGAGAATATTAGTTTCAGTTCTCTTGGTAACTATGTTGCTACTCTTAAAGGTGGTAAGAACTATAACGGTATCTCCACAATCACTGAAGCAAATGCACTTAACTTAGATATTGGTGCTCTTGCAGAAGCATACGATTATCTTCGTAACCCAGAAGAAATCGATGTTGACTTCCTACTTCAAGGTTGCTCAAACCACGGTAAGAATGAAACACAAGCATTGGGTAATAAACTAATTGAGATTGCAGAGTTCAGAAAGGATGCAATTGCATTCCTATCACCTTGGAGAGGATGCTTCCTAAGTGCCTCTGGAGATGGTGAGTCACTTCAATTGAAGACAGACACTGTAACTGACAATCTTGTCAATTACTTCTCCCCAATCACATCAAGTTCCTATGCTGTTCTTGATAGTGGTTACAAGTACATGTACGACAGATTTAATCAGCAATTCCGTTATGTTCCAATGAACGGAGACATCGCTGGTACATGTGCAAGGAACGACATTAACAACTTCCCTTGGTTCTCACCAGGCGGAACCGCTAGAGGAGCAATCCTTAATGCAGTTAAACTAGCATACACACCTAATAAAGTACATAGGGACAAACTGTACTCTAACAGAATTAACCCAATCATCACATCCCCTGGAGCAGGTATTATCCTCTTCGGTGATAAGACTGGATTGGGTAGGTCTTCTGCCTTTGATCGTATCAATGTTCGCAGATTGTTTATCTTCCTTGAGAAAGCAATCGCTGCTGCTGCTAAAGACATACTGTTTGAATTCAACGATGAGATCACAAGGATCAACTTTATCAATATTGTTGAACCATTCCTTCGTGATGTACAGTCTAAGCGTGGTATTCAAGACTTCATCGTTATTTGCGATGAGACCAACAATACCCCTTCTATTATTGACAGCAACGAGTTTGTTGCTGATGTCTACATCAAACCAGCAAGGTCTATTAACTTCATCGGACTAACATTTGTTGCTACACGCACAGGTGTTTCCTTTGACGAGGTTATTGGAAAGGTCTAAATTTAATTAACTCAACATAGGTAACAAGACCAATGGCAATCAATTCCGCAAACCCACCAAAGACCTCGGAAAGGACTATCGACAAGTTTAAGTCGAGGTTAACGGGTGGAATTGCAAGACCTAATCTATTTGAGGTGGTTCTTGCATTCCCAGATGGGACAGTAGATGAGTCGGTAAGCGACATCGATCCTAAGACAAGATTCCTTGTCAAGGCAGCTGCGCTTCCTGCATCTAACATCGCTCCTATTAGCGTTCCTTTCAGAGGAAGGCAACTTAAAATTGCAGGAGACAGGACATTCGATGAATGGACAATCACTGTAATTAACGACACTGACTTCGCTATCAGAGGTTCCTTTGAGAGATGGATGAACTCCATGTCTAAGGTTTCTGATAATGCTGGTAATATTAACCCAGAAGACTACACTAAGGACGCATTCGTTTATCAGCTCGGAAGATCTGGTGTTGATGCAGGATCCCAGTCTTCACAGGCGAATATGCCAATCCTTAGAACTTACAAGTTCTATAGTGTATTCCCAACAAATGTTTCTCAGATTGATCTTTCATACGATTCTTCTGATGCAGTTGAAGAGTTCACTGTAACCCTACAGGTTCAGTGGTGGGAAGCAGATGGACAAGGTGGTGCTGTTGGCTAACCTTTTCAGCCGTACTAAATAGAAGGGTATCAGGTATCTTTCTATAAAATGGCTCGGTTGTTTGGATTTAAAATTGAGGATAAAGATGATCTCCCTAAGGGAGTAGTATCCCCCATTCCGCAGACAGGCGAGGATGGGGTTGACTATTATATACAGTCTGGTTTCTCTAGTCAGGTAATAGATCTTGAAGGGATCTATAAGAATGAGCATCAGGCAATAAGGAAATATAGAGAGATGGCACTCCACCCTGAGGTGGATAATGCTATAGAAGATATTGTTAATGAAGCGATTGTATCAGATACAAATGATTCTCCAATAGAAATAGATTTAGATAATCTTAATGCGTCTGATGGTATTAAAGATAAGATAAGATTTGAATTTAAGCATATTAAAGACTTATTAGATTTTGATTCTAAAGCGCATGAGATCTTTAGAAATTGGTATGTTGATGGGAGGATTTATTATAATAAAGTAATTGATATGAAGAACCCTCAGGACGGTATACAAGAACTGAGGTATATTGACGCAATGAAGATGCGTTATGTTCGTAAGGAAGAGAAGAAGAAAGATTCTGCTGCTGGTGGTGTATTTAATACATCTAATGTACATGAATCAGAGAAGGTATATTTTCCAAAGATAGAGGAGTATTTCATGTATACTCCTGAACCACGCTACCCTACCAATATGGCAATGGGTGGTGCTAGTACAGCAATGTCGGGAGTTAAACTTGCAAAAGATACGATTACATATTGCACTTCTGGTCTTGTCGATAGGAATAAAGGTACATGCTTATCGTATCTCCAAAAAGCAATTAAGTCGCTCAATCAACTTAGAATGATTGAAGATAGTCTAGTTATCTACAGACTATCTCGTGCTCCAGAAAGAAGAATATTCTACATTGATGTTGGTAACCTACCTAAGATTAAAGCAGAGCAATACCTTAGAGATGTAATGTCTCGTTACAGAAACAAATTAGTATATGATTCAGGAACAGGAGAAGTAAGGGATGATAAAAAGTATATGTCTATGCTTGAAGATTTCTGGTTACCACGAAGAGAAGGTGGTAGAGGAACAGAAATCACTACTCTCCCAGGTGGACAGAACCTTGGTGAATTAGCAGACATTGAATACTTCCAGTCTAAGCTGTATAGATCACTTGGAGTACCTGAGTCTAGAATCGCTGGTTCTGGAGATGGATTTAATCTTGGTAGATCCTCAGAGATTCTAAGAGATGAACTTAAGTTTAGTAAGTGGGTAGGAAGACTGCGTAAGCGTTTTAGTAAGATCTTCTTAGATATGCTAAGAACTCAGTTGATCCTTAAGAATGTTATTACCCCAGAAGACTGGGAGGTAATGTCTGAGCATATTCAGTTTGACTTCATCTACGATAATCACTTCGCAGAACTGAAGGATAAGGAATTAATGGAAGGTCGTTTAGGTTTGTTAGGTATGGTTGAACCTTATGTTGGTAGATACTATTCTACAGAATATGTAAGGAGAAATGTATTGCGTCAGAAAGATGCAGAGATTGTAGAAATTGATGAACAGATTGAAACTGAAATTGCTAATGGTGTCTTACCTGATCCAAATCAACAGATGTTAGAGATGGAGCAGGGTGCTTTTGGTGATCCAATGGCGGATGCAATGGGCGCAGAAGGTCTACCTCCTGAACCACAACCACAGAAAATGCCTAAGGACAACGAAGGAGAGATATAAATAACTTTATCAGTATATTATACAATGATGGAAGAACTCGTCAATATGATTGCAACAGATGCGTCTGCTGCAGATGTAAGTGATCAGATCAAGGATATTCTTTATGCTAAATCAGCGAAAAGAATTGATGATTTGAGACCTGTTGCTTCATCCAATTTATTTGGATCAGAATCTGAAGCTGAAGTTGAAGCTGAAGTAGAAACTCAACCTGAAGAAGAAACCAATGACTAGAATATTACCTCTAGGTGCAAAGGCAGCTTTGGCGACAGGAGATAGTAACGCTACTACTGTGGGTAGTGCCACTGTAGTAAGAGTGCTTTCCACAGCAGGTGCTGCTGTTGTTGTCAGAACAGATTCTGATGACAATGTTATTGGATCGTTTACGACTCTCAATAATTCAGAAGTTTTGGTTGAGAAGAATGCATCAGATAAGATCTATGTAACAGGTAATGCTGTTGAGGTCTCCAAAGTAGGATTTACAAATTAAAACGATGAAGTTAATCACAGAACAAATTGATGATGTAGAAGTTATCGTTGAAAATCGCAACGGTAAGAAGTCTATGTTCATAGAGGGTATCTTCCTTCAAGGAGATATTCAAAACCGCAATGGTCGTATGTATCCAATGGACACACTCCGTAAGGAAGTTCAAAGATATAACGAAAGTTTTGTGGATTCTGGTCGTGCAGTTGGAGAACTCGGTCATCCTGAGGGACCAACAGTAAATCTAGATAGAGTCTCTCATAAGATTGTTTCACTAAAAGAAAGTGGAACTAATTTTGTTGGTAAGGCAAAAATTCTATCTACTCCAATGGGTAAGATAGCACAGAACCTTATTGATGAAGGAGTAAAACTTGGTGTTTCATCTCGTGGTCTCGGAACCCTAGCAGTGAATGAAGATGGTATAAAGGTTGTCTCTGATGACTTTATGCTTGCTACTGCTGCTGATATTGTTTCTGATCCTTCTGCGCCCGATGCTTTTGTATCTGGCATAATGGAAGGTAAGGACTGGGTTTGGGACGGTGGAATAGTAAGAGAGCAATTGGCAAAGAAGACTTATAAGACTATCAATACGCTAGTTGATAATAAGCAGCTTGAAGAGAACAAGCTTGGGTTGTTCCAAAACTTCCTATCAAATCTCTAACATTTTATAAATAAACTATAGATTACCACAACGATTCTATTCGGAGTAAATTAAAAATGGCCGCAAAGGAACTTAAGGAAATGGACAATCCTGTAACAAGGGGTGCGAAGGCTGGTGATCCTATGAAGAAAGTTGATGACTCCACTTCACCTGGAGCATCCGCATCTTACGAGGATCTAGGCGGACCAACACCTCAGAACTATAAGTCCACAGACGATTCTAGCAAAATCAAGTCAGCAAACATTAAGACGGTAAAAGATATCGTTAATAAAGGTGCTGGCAAGGCAGATGCTATGCAGTCTATTGGCACAGAGGTGCTGAAGCAAGGTGACAACCCTGAAACTAAAGAAGATCAGGAAGTTGTTGCTGAAGAACCTACTAAAGAAGAGGAAACTACCGTGGCAGAGGAAGAAGTTAAGGAAGAACCTACACTTAATGTAGAGGAAGACCTTGCTGCTCTGTTCGGTGGAGAAGAACTTTCTGAAGAGTTCCAAGCAAAGGCCAAGACAATCTTTGAAGCAGCAGTTAACTCTAAAGTTAATGTTGTTAAAGAAGAAATGTCTGCCGAATATGAAAAGACTTTGACAGAACATCTTGAAGGTGTTAAGTCTGAGTTGGTAGAGCGCACCGATGCATACCTTGAGTATGTGTCAGATGAGTGGCTCAAAGAAAATGCAATCGAGGTCGAGCATGGACTCAAGACCGAGATGACAGAATCATTCCTTAGTGGAATGAAGAGTCTTTTTGAAGATCATTATGTATCAATCCCTGACGACAAATATGATGTGCTGGAAAGCATGGTAAATAAACTAGATGATATGGAAGGCAAGCTTAATGAACAGATAGAGAAGAACATCTCTCTTAACAAGCGTCTTGGCGAATCTACAGCTGATGGAATTTTTACTGAAGTAGCCGAAGGACTTGCTGAGACTCAAAAGGAGAAGTTAAAATCTTTAGCTGAAGGAATTGAGTTTGAAGGTGAAGACGCTTACCGTGAGAAGGTTGCAACTCTTAGAGAATCTTATTTCCCTAAGGATGGTAGCAAGCCTCAGGTTTCAAGCAAATCCGAAACCATTTCGGAAGGTATAGCAAACGATGCTGGTCCTGATGTTTCAACATCAATGAACAAGTATCTCTCAGCCCTATCAATGGGTCAAAAATAATCTACAAACTCCCTATTAAGTAAAGTACTATGTACAACGCCGAAAAAATTATGGAGAAGTGGGCTCCTCTGCTAGACGCAGAAGGGGTAGATCCTATTAAGGACGCTCACAGACGCTCCGTAACCGCAGTTCTCCTAGAGAACCAAGAAAAGTTTTTACAAGAGCAATCAGCTTTTGAAAATGGAACCTCAATGCTAACTGAGGATGCTCCTACTAACAGTGGTAACTCTGTTGGTGCATCTGGTGCATTTGGTGGTGGATCAGCAGTTGCTGGACCTACTGCAGGTTTCGACCCAGTTCTAATCTCATTGATTAGACGCTCAATGCCTAACCTAGTTGCTTATGAACTAGCAGGTGTTCAGCCAATGAATGGTCCTACTGGACTTATCTTCGCAATGCGTTCACGCTACACCAGTCAGGCTGGAACGGAAGCATTCTTCAACGAACCAGATTCAGCATTCTCTGCTAATAAGGCAGGTAGTAATGTTGGTCAGACAACTCAGGGTGATTACACTGCTGCTACTGACGACGATGGTACTGTTGGTTTCGGTTCAACTTCTACTCAGCGTGGAACAAACCCTGCTATCCTTGAGAACAACGCTTCTGATGCTGTTCAAGCAACATACTCAGTTGGTCAAGGTATGGCAACTGGTGACTCTGAAGCATTAGGCGATGGCACTAATGGTCACTTCAACGAGATGGCATTCTCCATCGAGAAGGTGACTGTAACCGCTAAGTCTAGAGCACTAAAAGCAGAGTACAGTTTAGAACTCGCACAAGACCTTAAAGCAATTCATGGTCTGAATGCAGAAGCAGAACTTGCTAACATTCTTTCTAGCGAGATTCTTGCAGAAATTAACCGTGAGGTTATTCGTACTATCTACAAAACTGCTGAAGCAGGTTCACAGGTCAATGTTGCAAACGCAGGTTTCTTTAACCTAGATGTTGACTCCAACGGTAGATGGTCAGTTGAGAAGTTCAAGGGACTTCTGTTTAACATCGAAAGAGATGCCAACAGAATCGCACAGAGAACTCGTCGTGGAAAGGGTAACATCATCCTAACTAGTGCTGATGTCGCTTCTGCTCTAACGATGGCTGGTGTACTTGATTACACACCTGCTCTTAACGCTAACTTACAAGTTGATGACACTGGCAACACATTTGCTGGAACAATCAATGGTAAGTATCGTGTCTACATCGATCCTTTCTCTGCTAACAGTGCTGCTAACCAGTACTATGTTGTTGGATACAAAGGTTCTTCACCTTATGACGCAGGACTGTTCTACTGCCCTTATGTTCCACTACAGATGGTTCGTGCAGTTGGAGAGAACACCTTCCAGCCAAAAATTGGATTTAAGACAAGATATGGTCTTGTTTCAAACCCATTCGCTGAAGGTACTGCTCAAGGACTTGGACGCATTACTTCTAACAGCAACCGCTATTACCAGCGTACTGTTGTTCAGAACCTCATGTAAATCGAGTTTACATACAAAAGAAAAGAGACCCTCAAGGGGTCTCTTTTTTTATGCTTAGTAAAACTCTGCAGGAACTAATTCCTTTGAGTCCCACGCATCCTTATGATCTTCAATGAACTGTGGTATACAACCTTTAATTTTAAAGTGTTCATTAACATCAACCTTTTTAAAGGACATATCTTTCCTATCAGCAACTATTTTGTATGTAAGTCTTGTGTATCTTCCAAGATCTCTTATAAAGTTTTCTTGCTTTTTCCTTGCTTCTGATGGTAGTCTTTTCTTTGTATAAAGAATTATATCAGGTGGATTTGTTGATCCATGTTCTAATATTGCTTCACAAAAACAACGACATGTATATGTGTCACTATCCACAGAGAATAGAAAAGTTGTTTTGTTATCAATTTTGATATGGAACTTTTTATCTAAAATGTCTACCCATGACTTTCTTTCTTTGATACGAACTGCATTCTCACCTTCAGCATGTCTTTTGATTATGCCATCTACTATAAGAGTAATGTTACCTTGAGTGAAGTATTTGTTAATTTCTACTTCTGTTTTTAACCACTCATTAATATCTACTTCATTTGGTTCTAACTCACCAAGATTGATTAGAGTTAAACCTGCTGTGATAACATCCTCTCTAGTTCCTTTAGTAGCAGGATCATGTTTTAAGTTTTCTAAAACACCTCCACTAATTCTAGGTCTCTCACCTTCAATTACTTTTCTAAGTTTTATCCAAGGTAGTTTTTTCTCATGATTTCTTTTTCCTGCTAGAGCTCTACCCCTACCCTCTACTGGGTTTTCTTTCCCAAGGGTATCTTTAGATCCCATGCCTGGTGTGTAGTTTGTTAGAAATCCCTTTATAGAAAAGTTATTTTCTAATGCTTGGATTCTTTCTTCAGTGTTACCCTCTTCTCTAACACCATCATTTGACCATATATCATCCAGTTCATCTACATCTTCTTCTAGATCTAGAGACCCAAGAGATTCAAACTCATATCCTTTTGGTATCTCTATTTCACGACCTATGAAATCTGCGAGGTTTATTACTCCGACTCCATTAAAACCTGGTAGTTTAATAGGACCTACTATGTCCTGTTCTTTAATTGTGATAATCATTGTTGCGTTAGCGGTTGGTTGCCCACGGTGCGTTAGCGGTGCAGACATAAGTATATAGTAGCACATAACTCTAAAACCGTCAACGGTTAACCGAATAAATAATATACTTGTACCAATTGTTATGGGTGATGACGAACTACTAGACGAATTGGCAGAACGCATTGCTGAAGGACCAATTATTTTTACCCCAGATGAAGAGTGGGTTGAGTTATTAAATGATGAACAAGATCTTGACTGATTTTATAGGAAAGTATTATATAGAGGATCTTTCTATTTGTGACACCATAATAGAATGGTTTCATAGTGGTGAACAAGAATATAAACCTGGTACTACTACTGGTGGTTTGAAACCAGAGTTAAAAGATTCTAATGATATTTGGATACCTACTGGTACACATTACCATTGGATACCTGATTACCTATATCAGTTAAGAGGTGCTATGGAAAAATATGCTGAAGATTATCCAGCATGTAAATGGTATGGTAATTCTGGAATTGAAGAAGGAGTTAGATTACAATGGTATAAACCAGGTGGAGGATTTAAAAATTGGCATACTGAGAGGTGTAGTTATAAAGGAGATTTAGCTACTAGACATTTGGTTTTTATGACATACTTGAATGATGTCACGGATAAGGGTGAGACTGAGTTTATGCATCAAGAAATTGCTGTACAACCAAGGAAAGGTTTGACTGTAATTTGGCCTGCTGATTGGACACATACACATAGAGGAGTCCCATCACCATCTCAAGATAAGTATATAGCAACTGGTTGGTACAATCTTAAGGGATAATTAAGGGTCATAAATAAAGCTATACAACCTTTTTGTGCAAGGGTTGTTGTTATTCTAATGGACAGGATTCCGTCCTGGCATGAACTCTATGAACAAAACGACGAACTTGAAAGCATGATTCACATCTACCAAGAGGAAATCGTAAAGTTAGAAGAGGAAAGAGATGATCTCAAGACAGAGGTTATTTTCCTAAGGAAGCAGCTTGAATATAAAACTATGGGGAAACCTCCATTCACTAGACTGAAAGATAAAGATGGCTAACACATTTTATGATAAGCAGATTAAGAACAGGAACTTCCTGTCTCCTTCTGGTTTTCAGTTTAATCTTGCTAAAACTCCTAAGGTTGATTTCTTTTCTCAATCAGCAAGAATACCTGGCATTCAGTTGGGTGAGATTATGGTGGGTAACTATTTGAAATCTGTTCCTGTACCAGGTGATCAAATTCAGTTTGAAGATCTTACTCTACAGTTTATTGTTGATGAGAACCTAGAGAATTTTTTAGAAATACATAGTTGGATTTATGGATTAGGATATCCAAATTCTGTTTCACAATTTGAATCTATAGTTATAGATAGACAGACTAGTGAGATTGATAATTTAAAACAATTTAGTGATGGTACTCTTACTGTATTAAACAGTAATTTTAACCCAATGGCATATATCAAATTTAAAGATATGTTCCCTGTATCACTGAGTACTCTAGAATTTACTGCCTCCGAAAACGATTATACATACTTTACAGCAACAGTTACTTTTAAGTATCTGTTATATGAAATCCTTGATACTAAATTTAAGGTACGAACTACCTCATTGACATCTACCTAATGAACCTTGAAACTATACAAAGTATGTGGGAAAAAGACTCACAGATTGACATCATCAAACTCCACGAAGAAGCAGCAAAAATACCATCCTTACATGCTAAGTACTGGGATGTGTATAATACTTTAAAGCTATTAAAAGAGAAAGCACAGATACAAGAGTCTAATGTTAGATTAGATAGACATAATTACTACACAGGAAAATCTCCTGCTGAAGTGTATCAGGCCGAACCGTTTCCATATAAGGTCAGAGAGAAGGAATCGGTTAAAAGATATATGGATGCTGATGAAAGAATGCAGACTGCAGTTGCTAAGATAAAATATTACGATGTTATGTTGACATATCTAGAAGATATTGTTAAGCAGATAAACAATAGAAGTTATCAGTTAAAAAATATTATTGATTGGCAGCAGTTGAGTGGCTAATGTCCGACCTTACTATCACAAAAAAGAATGAGGTCTTTTTAAAGATCGTCTCGGAACCTCATGTTGCTCATGAGTTGTCTGATCAATTCACCTTTGAAATTCCTGGTGCTAAGTTTATGCCCCAGTATAGGAATCGTCATTGGGATGGGAAGATTCGTTTATTTAATTTACAGACAGGAGAAATATATGTTGGACTACTTGATAAGATAGTTTCTTTTTGTAAGAGACATGACTATGATTATAAGTTTGTAAATAACGAATACTTTGGTACTCCTTTTGAAATTAATGAAATGATTTCAAAAGAAGGTGTTAAAGATTATATGAATGCTATATCTAAGACACCTCCAAGAGATTATCAAATAGAGGGAGTATACGATGCTCTAAGACACAATAGAAGACTAGTGATAAGCCCCACTGCCTCTGGCAAATCTTTGATGATTTACTCAATAGTTCGTTACTTCGCAGAGCAACAGAAAAGTACGCTGATAGTTGTTCCAACGACATCTCTGGTAGAGCAGATGCATAAGGACTTTGCTTCTTATGGATGGGATGCTGATTCATATTGTCAAAAGATATATGCTGGTAAAGAAAAAGCAGCAAGTAAACCAGTTGTTATTACTACTTGGCAATCTATCTATAAGTTACCTAAGACATATTTTGAAAACTTTGAAGTTGTAGTAGGAGATGAAGCACATCAATTTAAGTCAGCGTCGCTCGTAAAAATTATGACTAAGTTGCATCAAGCAAAGTATCGTTATGGTTTTACTGGTACACTAGATGGTACACAGACACATAAGTTAGTTCTAGAAGGATTGTTTGGTCCGTCATATAAGACGATTAAGACTCATGAGTTAATGGAGAAAGGATATCTTGCTAAATTAAATGCTAAGATTATTTTGTTACAACATAACCCTATATGCTTTGATACTTATGAGGAAGAGATTCAATATTTAATTAGTCATGAAAGAAGAAATAAATTTATTAAAAACCTAGCACTGGACTTGAAAGGTAATACTTTAATATTATATTCTAGGGTAGAAACCCACGGTGAAATCTTATACAATTCTATAAATAGTACTGACAGTCGTAAAGTCTTCTTCATCCACGGTGGTGTAGATGTTGAGAATCGTGAACTCTGTCGCTCTATAACTGAAAAGGAAAACAATGCAATTATCGTCGCTAGCTACGGTACTTTTAGTACTGGGATTAACATTAAGCGGTTGCACAACATCATCTTCGCAAGCCCCTCAAAGTCCAGAGTCCGTAATCTCCAATCAATTGGAAGGGTTCTTAGAAAAGGCAGAGGAAAAGTAAAAGCAGTATTATATGATATTGCAGATGATTGTTCAACAAATTCAAAAAGAAATTATACTCTTAATCATTTGATTGAGAGAATAAAAATTTATAATGAAGAGAACTTTAATTATGATCTTGTTAAAGTATCGTTGAAGGAGAAAAAATGAAACAAGAAGATTCACATTTCGTATTTAAATTAGTATCAGGGGAAGAAGTTATTGCTTTAACCACTATGGATGATAGTGGAATAGAACCATGCTTCTACTTAGCAGATGCATTAAAGGTTGAATTATCTCATAAAGGAAATCATACTATGGTTAGATTGCTTCCTTGGATCACAGTCGCCGAGGGAGAAATCCAGAAGATAGGATTTGATAAAATTATTACTATGACTGAACTAGATCCAGATCATGAAATGGTTCAAGCATATGAGCATTACAATTGGAATAGAAAAAATTCTAATGCAAATAGAGTAAAGATTAGTGAAAAGATGGGTTATATGGGTAGTGTAGAAGAGACTAAAATTTCATTAGAAAAAATATTTCATCTAGAACCTACTGGTATAAGTACTACGGTATAATAGATATAATGTTTCCTTGAACCCTCACAAGGGTAATTGTACACAAAATTGCCACTCGTGTCAAGCTGTGTTATAATACCTACAGATTAAACGATCTTATGCCAAGAAAAAGGTCAGACCACTATGTAAATAATAAAGAACTTCTTGAGGCAATGGTCGTCTACAGAAAGAAGGTTGCTATTGCAAAGGAAAAGGGTACAGATCCGCCTCCTATTAGTAACTATCTTGGAGAATGTTTTTTAAAGATTGCCACCCATTTGTCATATAAACCTAACTTTGTGAACTATATGTTCAGAGAGGATATGATCGGGGACGGCATCGAGAATTGTGTACAATACATTCATAACTTCGATCCTGCTAAGTCTAATAATCCTTTTGCATACTTTACACAGATAATCTATTATGCCTTCCTGAGACGCATACAGAAGGAGAAGAAGCAGTTAGAGATAAAGACCAAGATTATAGAACGCACTGGATACGATCAGGTTATGGTTGTAGAAGAGGGTGCAGGAGGTAGTTCGTCAGATTATAACACTATTAAAGATAACATACAGTATCGTAATTCAAATCGGTAATGGCTATTTACAATAATATAACGATCAGCATTGATCTAAATGAATTGGTTGCATGTAGAGCAGAGTTTCTCAAACAGAGTATGACTCCGAATCAAATTGATTATCTTGCATCCACCTTGAGGAAGACATTAACTTGGGATACTTTGTATGGTATGGTTGATGAGTCTATCTTACAGTTCTTTGATAATCATGAGCACCCAGAGATTTGGGATCCTCACTATGGTGAGATACAACCTGAACCTGGAAGGGAAGCTGAATTAACTAAATTGGAGAAGGAAGCAAAAGAAAGAAAGAAGGAGTTTGAGAAGAACTTTGAGATGGTTGATTTAGAAGGTGGGTCATGGACAATTCAAGTACCTAGGAGGAAGACATGAAATTAACACAAAAGATAATTGATGATTTAACTATTGCTCTAGCACATACTAAGAAGGATGGTACTGAGAATTGGAAGGATGGTGATGAGGTTGAAGTATGTCTTGGTGGTACATTTGCAAATGATAAGTTTATTAGTATATTAAATAGAACGAAGAACCCTGTTGTTTCAGCAGCACCCCACCCAAATTTCGATTATGAAAGAGGAACTTTTAAAGATGGTAAAGGAGAAGTGTTACCGTAAAGGTGATTACACACTCTCCTCAGGTAAGAAGTCTGAGCATTATGTCAATTGTAAACCTGTCACATTAACTGGGCGTGGGTTAACTCTGGCTGCTATGATGTTACTCGAACATGTGGAAACTACAGTAGTAGCAGGTCTTACTCTTGGTGCTGATCCTTTAGTATCAGGTGTAGCAGTTTGTTCTGCTTTAGATATGAGACTTGTGGATGGTCTTATAGTTCGTAAAGAACCTAAGGGTCATGGCACAGGTGCATGGATAGAGGGACCAGAGTTTCCAGAAGGAACTAAGGTAACTGTATTAGAAGATGTAACTACAACAGGTGGATCTGCTATTAAAGCAGTAGAGAAACTTCGTGATGCTGGTTATGTTGTTGAGCGTGTTGTAACCATCGTGGACAGGCAGGAAGGTGCTATAGAAGCGATGAAAGATGCAGACCTCGAACTTCGCAGACTATTTACTATTGATGATTTGGTATGAAAGTAGGAGTCATTACTGACCAACATTTTGGTATGAGGAAGGGCAGTCGTATCTTCCATGATTATTTTCAAAAATTTTATGAAGACATCTTTTTCCCCACATTGGAAAGGGAGGGCATCAAAACCCTCATCGATATGGGGGACACTTTTGATAATCGTAGGTCGATTGATCTATGGTCTTTGGAATGGGCTAAAAAGAATTACTTTGATCGTCTCCGTGATCTGGGAGTTACTATATACACGATTGTGGGTAATCATACTGCCTATTACAAAAATAGTAACTCAGTTAATTCAATTGAGTTATTATTACGAGAGTATAATAATATGGTTCTCGTTAGAGACTATGCGGAGTATACGATTGGTGACACAAAATGTCTTTTCATAGGTTGGATGAATGATGATAACAGAGCAAAGATAAAAAGAAAAATTAAATCAAGTAAAGCTAGAGCATGTTTTGGTCATCTGGAATTAAATGGTTACCAAGTCTATAAAGGATTTACTCAAGAGAATGGTGCTAGTGGAGATAAAGATATCTTTGATAAGTTTGATAAGGTATATACTGGACACTATCACACTAGATCTAATGATGGTAAAGTATATTACTTAGGTAATCCATATGAGATGTTCTGGAATGACTGTGAGGATAAGCGTGGGTTTACTATCTGGGATAGTGACACTCTTGAACATACCTCTATAGATAATCCACATAGAATGTTTTATAAGATCTATTATAATGATACACCTTATCAAACATTTAATACTAGTGAACTTAATGGTAAGATAGTAAAGGTTATTGTAGACAAGAAGAGTAAACCAAAACAGTTTGAAAAATTTATTGATAAGATAAATCAAGCAGGTGTAGAAGATTTAAAAGTTATTGAGAATGTGGATTGGAATCATGGATATATTATGGGTGAGGATATAGATGAGAAGGAAGAGAACACCATTAGTTTGTTAAATAGATTTGTAGAAGAATCGGAGATTTCTCTTGATAAGGATAGAGTTAAAAAACTTCTTAACCGACTTTACGCTACTGCATGTGAGGTGGAGTAATGTTTTTGCTTACTGAAGAGGGTAAGCGAGAAGGAGCTTATGCTGTAAAAGATATTGCTAATGAGAAAGTTTTGCTTTTATTTGAACAAGAAGATGATGCTAATCGATACTGTATGCAACTAGATGATAATGAGGATGTTGGTATGGAGGTTATAGAAGTGGATGAGGAGGTTGCAATAAAAGCATGTGAGGTGTATAATTATAAGTACGCAGTGATTACTCCCAACGATTTCGTGATTCCCCCAAAGCAAGATGATTCTGTTCAAAAAGATTAGATGGAAGAACTTTCTGTCTACAGGTGATCGTTGGACGGAAATGGAATTGGATGCTACTGGAACCACTCTTATAGTTGGATCCAATGGTGCTGGCAAATCCACAGTGTTAGATGCACTGTGTTTTGTGCTGTTTAATAAACCATATAGAAAAATTAATAAATCTCAATTGGTTAATACTTCCAATGAGAAAGGAACTATTGTAGAGATTGAGTTCTCTATTGGATCTAAGAAGTATCTTGTTCGTCGTGGTATCAAACCAAATATGTTTGATATTGAAATTAATGGACAGATGCGGAATAAAGAAGCTGACGATAGAATTAATCAAAAGATTCTTGAAGAGCAGATTCTGAAATTAAACTTTAAATCATTTACTCAGATTGTAATACTTGGTAGCAGTAACTTTGTACCATTCATGCAATTATCTTCTCCTCATCGTAGAGAAGTTATAGAAGACCTACTCGACATTAAGGTTTTCTCAGCAATGAATGTTCTTGTTAAAGAAAAACTTAGAGACAATAGAGAGACTATAAGAACTTTAGAATTGAAGAAAAGTAATCTTCATGATAAGGTTAAAATGCAAGAAGAATTTATTGAAGAGTTAGAGAATAGAGGTAAGAAAGATATTGTAGAGAAAGAAAAAAAAGTTAATACAATTGCTTTAGATATTGACAAAATATTAAAGAAAAATGAATCCTTAAATAATAATTTAGACAGCGTTCAAACACAATTAAAAACTGTATCAGATTCTCCACAACGCTTGCAAAAACTAGGTTCTTTGAAGCAGAAGATATCTCATAAAGTATCAAGGATTACAAAAGAGCATAAGTTTTTCACAGACAATACGGTATGTCCTACATGCAGCCAAGATATAGAAGAATCGTTTCGGTTAAATAGAATTGAAGACGCTCAATTTAGAGCAAAGGAACTCAAAGAAGGCTATCAAAAGCTGGAGGAGTCTATAAACGAAGAAACCGATAGAGAGCGTCACTTCACCACACTAACCAAGGAGATTTCAACTTTAACTTATGACATTTCTCAAAACAATACGAGGATTTCTGGATTACAACAACAGACAGGAGATTTACAACAAGAGATTCAAACTCTTGCCAACAAGTTACAAAACAGAAATACTGAGCATGAGGAGTTAGAAAAGTTTAAAGGAGAACTTGGTAGTACATTCGATCAACTTGTAAAAATTAAAGAAGAGATATCTTACAACGACTTTGCACAGTCTCTATTAGTAGATGGTGGTGTTAAAAGTAGAATCATTCAGAAGTATCTACCTTTAATTAACGAGCAAGTTAATCGTTATCTACAGATGATGGATTTCTACATCAACTTTCATCTGAACGAAGAATTTAGCGAGACAATACAGAATCCAATACATGACAAGTTTTCCTATTCATCTTTCTCTGAAGGAGAGAAGATGAGAATTGACCTAGCACTTCTTTTCACATGGAGAGAGGTTGCTAGGTTTAAAAATTCTGCAAATACTAATCTATTGATTATGGATGAGGTGTTTGACAGTTCTTTGGATGGTGTTGGTAATGATGACTTTATTAAAATTATAAAGTATGTTGTTAAGGATGCTAATGTATTTGTGATATCGCATAAGGCAGATATGTTAGATAAGTTTTCTACTGTGGTTGAGTTCACTAAGAAAGCAGGGTTCTCTTATGCTGCAAAGAATGCTGGTGAATGATGTTTGAAATACCTATCTTCCCTACCATGATTCATGGTTTGGATGTACCTAAAGATATTAATGAAAAACTATTAGAGGTTATTACTTCTTTAAAGTTTGAAGGTAGAGGGGATCATCCTCTTACAACAGATTCTAATCTTCACAAGATACCTGAATTAGATTTCTATTCAGATTATTTACACAAAGCATTAGAGGATCATAGAGTAAAAGAAAAACTCCATTGTGATAAATTATCAATTGCTTCTATGTGGTCAACTAAGACAAGTAGGGGTGTGTTTAATACTAGGCATCATCACACATTCTTTTATTTGAGTTTCATTCATTATCTAACAGAGGGTGCAGCAACTGTATTTTATGATCAAGATAAGGAATGTCCTCCAATGCATTTAGGAGGTGGTATAGGGTCTGTAGCTCGCTTTAAACCTGGTGTTAATGTACCTGTAGGTTCTGTATTATTCTTTCCAAGTTATATACCACACTCAGTAGAACCTCATGATGATGATTATGATCGATACTCTATTGCAGGTAATGTATTCCCAGATGGTAATATAAATCGGATTGATTCTCATAACCATCTTCGTGTCAGTTTATAAAGTGTCTACTAGGGTGTTTTCAGCATCCTTTTTATTTGTATAATAGATTCATCGACAAACAAATTTTATGAAAGGCGTTCAACTATCACCCACCATTGATTATCTTTCAATGGATGATGAGCAAGGACCAGTAGGTGTTATGATTTTTCGTGGCACTGCTACACAACCAGCACAAGTTGCTTCTGTAGAAGATCGTGATGACTTTCGTGCTGCTTATGATGCATTTAAGACTTATGAAAATTATGTTTAATGACTAATTCATGGAGCTTACTTTATCACACAATCAACGGAACACTAGACGAGGTATTTCCAGTTATGTATGGACCAGAAGATGAAAGAAACTATGTGGCAGGACTTAGCACAGAGTCTCACGGACAGTGGGCTGGGTTCGACATCACACAAGAAAATGTCACGATTGACACCTCGAACTTCAAACCCTCGCAAGCGGAAATCGAAAAACCGCCAGTCCATTATAAGTATAACGAAGACAAAATCTTAGAAAAGATTCAAGACTATATTGGAAGAACATATAGTTCTCATTATGCTTATAATGATAGAGTACAAACTCTAGATCTTATTGAAGCAGTCGGGGATGCATCTGCATTCTGTCGTAGTAACATTCTTAAATATGCATCACGCTATGACAAGAAAGGTACTACACGGCTTGACATTCAGAAGATTATACACTATGCTGTACTTCTATACCACTTTGAAGGATTAGACAAGGAACTTACTAATGGATATGAAACTTTCTGAAAAAACAATTAGCCTCTTGGAGAATTTCTCCTCAATCAATCAATCCATTCTAGTAAAGAAGGGTTCTAAACTTCGCACTATTAGTGTGATGAAGAACATCCTTGCAGAAGCAGAGGTTGATGAAAATTTTGAGAGGGACTTTGGGATCTATGATCTACCTCAGTTCCTGAATGGAGTTAACCTCATGAAGGATCCTGATTTGGATCTTAAGAATGAGACATACATGATTATCCGTGAGGGTAAGTCAACTAAGGTTAAGTTTGCTTTCGCAGATCCTGATTGTATCATCGTTCCACCTGAGAAGCAAATGAAACTTCCTTCAAGTGATGTTACTTTCCAATTAGATAGTATCCAACTTGGTAAACTCTTGAAGGCATCGTCTGTATATCAGTTACCAGATCTTTCAGCAGTTGGTAATGGTGAAGAGGTTACATTGGTAGTCTCTGATCGTAAGAATGATAACTCTAATGAGTATACTCTTGTGGTTGGTAAGACAGAGCAGACATTTGAGTTTAACTTTAAGATTGAGAATATTAAATTGATCCCTGGATCTTATGATGTTCAGATCTCTAAGAAGAACCTTGCCAAATTTACTAATAGCAATTATAATCTTGATTACTTTATTGCACTAGAACCTGATTCAACATATGCATAAGATAGGGAGGATCTGGAAATATGCCTTGGGAAGTTTCGAGGATCATAAAACTGCAGAGTATGATAATGCAGTATGCATTATTAGGAGTTTTATTTTCGTCAGCTATCTTGTTACTAACTGTTTTATTATTGCTGGTGTAGTCCGTCATTGGAATCCACCAGCACAATCTGAGATTCATTATGAAGCGTGATTTTCTTTGGGTTGAGAAATATCGACCTAGAACAATTGATGAGTGTATTCTCCCTGAGAATATTAAGCAAACCTTTAGGGAGTTCCTAAATAAAGGGGAGATTCCTAATCTTCTCTTAACAGGACCAGCAGGTGTGGGTAAAACTACAGTTGCTAAAGCACTCTGCGAAGAGTTGGGTTGTGATTATATTTTAATTAATGGTTCAGATGAAGGTAGGTTTCTTGACACGGTAAGAGGACAAGCAAAGAACTTTGCTTCTACTATGTCGTTGTTGCCATCCTCAAATCATAAAGTTATTATTATTGATGAGGCAGACAACACTACACATGATGTACAGTTGTTGTTGAGGAGTAACATTGAGGCATTCCATAAGAACTGTAGGTTCATCTTCACCTGCAATTATAAGAATAAAATTATCCAACCGCTACACTCCAGGTGTTCTGTGGTTGAGTTCTCGATTAAGGGTAAGGAGAAGGCAGAGATTCAAGTTGCGTTCTTCGAGCGTATCCTTTCTATCCTTGATAAAGAAAACTGCGAAGCAGATAAAAGAGTTCTTCTTCAATTAATCAATAAGCATTTTCCTGATTGGAGGAGAGTGTTAAATGAGTTGCAGAGGTATTCTGTAGGTGGTACAATAGACTCAGCAATATTAGCAGAATTTTCAGATGTTAGTGTCGATGACCTCATTAAAACGCTTGGTAAGAAAGATTTTTCTGGAGTCCGTAAGTGGGTCAATGATAATTTGGACAATGATCCTGCTGTACTTCTTCGCCGTCTTTATGATGGCCTTGCTTCATCCCTTGAAGGTCCTAGCATTGCTGCTGCTGTCCTCATTATTGCTAAGTATCAGTACCAGATCGCTTTTGTGGCCGACCAAGAAATAAATCTTCTTGCATGTCTGACTGAAATTATGGTGGAGTGTGAATTCAAATGAAAGCATTAAAGACTCCTCTTCGTTATCCAGGTGGAAAATCTCGTGCCTGTACTAAACTAGCACAACATTTTCCAGACTTAAATAAGTTTGATGAATTTAGAGAACCTTTTGTAGGTGGTGGATCTGTAGCATTGTATGTTACTAAGTTGCATCCTAACCTAAAGATATGGGTTAATGATTTGTATGGACCTCTTGCTAACTTCTGGCAACAGTTGCAGCATGATGGTCAAGCAATGCAGGATAAGTTGTGGTCTATTAAGAACATGCATCCTGATAGGGATACTGCAAAAGAATTATTTTTAAAAGCAAAGGAGGATGTTAATGATGAAACTAGATCAGAATTTAATAGGGCGTGTGATTTTTATATTGTCAAC
>Ga0209404_10000633_pt1 | contig 27025 bp, 35 predicted proteins | sample TroAtlMetagenome_2_FD_187447 | JGI IMG/M metagenome (GOLD analysis project Ga0209404, IMG submission 187447) | Marine eukaryotic phytoplankton communities from Atlantic Ocean - Tropical Atlantic ANT8 Metagenome (SPAdes) (version 2) | ecosystem: Environmental > Aquatic > Marine > Oceanic...
ATAGAGGAGCTATGTCTATATGATACCTGTTTGATAGAGGCTATTTTGGGTATATTATGCGTTTTTTACTCTCAATATATAGCTAAGAAAATATTTCGCCTGATATTTTTGTGATTTTGTGTTTATAAGTCTAAATTATATTTTAATTAGGGTATAAATTAGGGTTCATCTTGTGGTTACAATAAAGTGTAACCTATTTCAAACGTTTGTTTAATTTTTATTTTACGTTTAAAATAGGTATGGTTTTGTATATCATATTTTCATAATATCATCATTTTTATATACCATAAACTATGGTTATTTCGTGTATTATGTCTGTATAAATAAAAAATATACCATAATGTAAATTTTTAATCCCTATTTATATTATAAAAATGAAAAGTCCCAGGTCCAGGCTAAATCCAGCGTGGAAATGGATAAGAAGCAATGTCATGAACATGACATATAGAACGGAAAAAGTCACAGTCTTGCGTGACTGGAAATTAGCATTATTGAATTATATGCTACAAATGCTAGTTGTAATATGGGTTATATATTCTCTATTCAATGAAAAAACATATATTGAACGTGAGATACCAACTGGTGTCGTGAGTTCATGGGGACTTGGAGGAGACGAATATAACGATAAACAACTTGCTATATACAACAACAACCCATCATTTTGTGACAATCTCGTAAATTATGCGTTTAATTATTCGGCGGATTGGTATTATAAAGTACCAATATGCGCATACTATACAGGTGCTGAATTAATATCAAAATTACCTACGGGTAATGTCATGTTTTTCACAACACATATCGCCGAAACACTCCGACAACGATACACTAAACCAGAATCCGGGTGTTTGATGGAACCACATGGAATCAAAGAGTGTAAACTTGTAATGGATCAATGTATCCATACAATGGAAGCCAATTTCTTAGCAGTTGGTATAGAAGATAGTATATTCGCATTCAATCACTATTTCGATTCATCTATAGATTCGGGACCAAAACCAATAACATATATCAGAAAAGAAGGTTCCGAAGAAAATTTATACACATTCGAACAAGGTGAATCGGTTAGACTCAAAATGTCTGAATGGTTAGATATAGCGGGTGTAGAACTCGATAAACGTTTAGATGAACAATCACCTGAATTCGCAAATGACATTACCGGCTTCAATGGAGCTGGAAATGACATAGATAAATATCCATATGTAAGGACAAGTGGTGTACGTTTAAACATTAAAGTTAAATATCACAATTACAACTTACACAAAGATAACATAAAAATAGGAAATCAAGATACATATGCTATAATTAACGTTGAACCAAAGATAGGTTGGTTTTCAAAAGGGGATGAAATATACTACAAACAATTACCAAACACAACCATGTTCGACATAAACAACCCAGTTAATTTAACAACCGGTCAACCCAATGGTATATATGTTGACTTTTACAGGTACGGTATTTTAATTGATATCCAACAAAGTGGTATTGTTGGTGAAGTGAACTATGTTTTCGTTCTACTTCAATTGACGTCTGGTTTGGTTCTTTTGGGAGTTGCATCATCTGTTGTAGGATTCGTTGCAAAGTTCTTAATGGGTGACATATCTCCAGTTTATAAAAGTATAATACAAGAAGAATTCGACCCTGTTAATGAGGCTGCTCAATACGCCGCACAAGCGTGTGTAGCATCTAAAGTTTTCAAAGAAGCAGATGATGATGGTAAAGGTGATTTAGACTTCGAAGAACTCAGAAAACTCGTCAAAAACTGTTTCGCGAAAACTTACGAAAGTGGACAAGAAGATAACAACAGTATAGATAGTAACGACACTGACTCATTCTCACACGACGATGTCACTGCGATGACATACTACTTAATGCGCGCAGCGGATCCAAAACTCAAAGAACGTATTCTATACAAAACCGAAAAAACATTAGACGAATTAAAAGAATCAGTAATTACATTACACGAATGGCAGGAATTGTGTGTTGCGGGTGTTTTAGAACGTAAGAAAATGCAAAAGATAATAAATCTTAATCCATTTGTTCAAGGTATAAAACACACTATTGATAATCAAAGAAAAGATGAAAAGGTTAAAATACAAGAACGTGTCAAAAAATTGTTTTATAAAAAATAATTAAAATATACATATTATACATTATCCATTTTTATACACGAAGTTTAGTTTTTATGTATAAAAAAGGTTTATTTACCGTCTACCAATACGTGTAGGATTAATACGTCCGAATACAGATGAAACGGATGGTATCACTTCTCGTGAATCGTGTTCCATGGGATTAGGTCGTGTATCTGTAGAACTAGGACTAGATATACCACTCAAAGGGGGTGACCTAGGATCAAATAACAACGATTCAATCATACCACGTGGTTGAATAGTAGCAGGTCTAGAAACACGCTCGAAACGAGTTACGTTCGCACGTAAAAGATCGCGTTTCTGTTCCACGACCTCGTGTCTTAACGCCTCATTATCCTCGAGTAATTTATAATATTCGTTTGTTAAATCGAGTAAATAACTATCACGGGCGAGATCTTCACCTGTTAAAAAAAGTTTTTTCAAATTATCACACATCTCTAAATATACACCCTCGGGTAAAGATTCTTTATGTTCATCTAAAAGTGACATTGTTATGCGTATTGGATTAGTCGTCATCGTTAGACGTTATTATATATTAAAACATTCTATTTTTTAATTAGTTTATTTTTTAACACATTAAAGGCACCCGAACTAATACCCGTATAAATTAAAAATTTTATAAATTTACCTACCCCGATTAAACGTAATTTCATAGTTTGGTCGGAATGTATCTTACGGATATCCCTTAAATTGTTACATATATCGATATAGGCACCTTCGGGTATTTTATCCTTATGTTCTTCGACTATGTTTAATACAGATATAAGACTTTTATCCATATATTGTTATTAATACGTTATATTATTATTACTCGTCTACCATATCGGCCCAATTTTCATTAACAGTAGTGATTTCAGGTTCTCGCGTTTCCACGGGGTTACCCGGTTCTTCACCCGGGTCAATAGTTTCATTATTTTCTTTATCAATTGCGATCTGTAAACGTTCCTCCAAACTTAATCCATTAACAGGTAAACACTCGTATTTGTACTCAGGCATATTCATATCGAGTGTATCGCCGTGAGTTATACATAATTCACATGGTTCACTTGGTGTTTCACCGGGATCATGGTTGTGCATTGGTGGTTTAACCTTCTCCTTTTTAGAAGTTTTACGTTTCTTAATAATAACAGGTTTGGTAGACTTTTCCTCAGTACTTGTATTTGTAGTAACGCTATCATTCTTATCGGTATCGGATTTAACATTCGCCATATTCGCGTGTTGTTTACACGTATCGTGACCAGGGATACAGTATTTTTTACACTGGTCACCTTTTTTTGTCAAACATTTACACCGAACGCGTGTTTCAACAACAGGTTTGACTGGTTTGTTAGGTTTCTTAACAGTATTTATAGTCGTCAAATTCGTAAGTACATCCATTCTTTCGTGAAGACGAGAATTACTTTCGATCGTCGAGTTCATAAACACGTTAAGTTTATCACGAAAATATGAAAGATCTTCCCGTAACCTTTCATTTTCACTCCGTAAATTTTTAATCTCCTCATTATTCTTAGCAATAGTTTCTGTGTTGCTAGCAATAATATTGTTACTATCCCTCACGAGATTCATGAGTATATTTTCAATAGAATCAGACATATTTGTTTATTAATATTTTGATTTTAATTTTTATATTCGTGAACTTAGGTTTTCTTTAACTTGTTAATAACCGTGCATATCTTCACCCTTTGTAAAACCCGCACAATCTGGTATTTGTTTAATATTTTTATTCCAGTTTGAATTCCAAGTTGATGCGACAGATGGACTTGGATAATAGTTCAACATTCCATCGGTAAATGTACGATAAACAGAACCATCACGACCTCGTAGGTCGTTGGCCTTACACTGAACAGATTGACCCACTGGTTCCCATACACATTTATCAGTATTTGCGCATGCATCCGCACTTAGTTTACCTTTACAATGCTGTTTTTTATCGGCGTCATTAGATGTACACGTACCTCTTCTATAAAAAAACAATTTACCGTCGTGTCTATTTTGATCATTAAATCGTACTTTACCGTGTGCGTTTATACATGCTTGCGACTCGTGCGCACCTGTTGTTAAAAAATCTACTTTTTTAGGAAAACAAGTACTATCATTCAATGTAAACCCATAACATTTATCATCCTCGAGACACTTTTTTGCACACGTTTCCTGTGCTTCTCGCATATTCCCACCACCATGTTGATAGGGTTCAAGATTGGGACCACAAAGACTTCCAAATACCGGTTTATAAAACGAATTAAGCATGAAACCACCTTTTTTCATTATCATCTCGTGACCATTTCCATCTATAATGACAAGCCTACCCACATCCGATATTAATAATTTATAAGGTTTGGTACCATTATTAAAAGATCTCATTTCCTTTACTATGTTACCACCGGCCAAATCTTTCGTTTTACTAAACGTTAACGCCGCTTGGTTTTCAACGTTATACCGAGGACGTATTACAATCTGACCATCTTGCGCACCCCCCTTTCCATCTCCATCAAGGGGTGGTCCAGATGTATTCGATGCCCACAACAAACCTTTATTATCATGAGACCCAGATCCCATGTAAACGCAAAAATTACCATCGTTTTGATAAATGGCAAAGTATTGTCCACCTGGCGCGACAAAATCCACATTTTGACGAACCTTATCATTTTCAACAATTAAAGATGCGCCTATTATATCACACTGAGCTAACCAATAGTCTTTTGTAGACATTTCAGTTTTGTCCTTCATGCCTTTACCAGGTACGTAAATCTTATCATTGTTCGTTATAACGACTCTACCTTTATAATTTGCTAACTTAAACACGTCTACGCCACCAATACCCAAATACAAACCATTTTTTCGTTTAAACTTAACTTTATCACCGTTCTTTTCAATTTCAAACCATATATCGGGTGAGTGAGAAGTAGTATAATACGTTTTCTTAATAATTTTGTCAAGTGACATCGACTCCGATGAAAGTGTTACTGGTACAGTAAGATCACCATAAGGACCTTCGTACGTTTGGTCCAGATCGGCTTGTGAGAGTCCAATCTTAACGGTGGCTAAAGCCTTACCCCCAGATATACGCCCACCTTCACTATCGTATGCGAACGCTTGAACAATATTTTCACCAAGCGCAGAATCAACATCGTCAGCTATATTAGTTCCCTCAAACGTTATACTACCTTTACCGTCGTTAGACGTTGCGGTTGCATCTGTAGTTGATTCAGTTTGTAATTTCTTATCACCAACAGATCTCACGAATTCAAGTTTGGCAACTTCATCGAAACCCGTACCGTTCGTCCATGATAAAGTAAGGTCTATAGCATTACTTCCGTCACCCCCGCCTGCGTATTCGATTTTGTACGTGGACGTCGTCGAGTCATCGACTTGTGTTGTCTCGTCGGTATCATCAGTCTCGTCGGCTGGTTCCGCATCCTCGTTTTCGTTTATAGTTTTTGTTGCGTTTTGATCGAATGTAAGTTGTGGTCCAGAAGTTTCCTCTTTATCGTCACTTGTTTCCTCTTTATCGTCCTTCTTAAATAAAGTCCACGCACCGAAACCAAGGGCTGGCATGACAAACATACAACACATTACCACAATTACGAGTAATATAATTACACCCGTACTGTTGGAACCTCCTCTTGGTGGAGGATAATACATTATTATTAATTTAACCATATATTTTTTTTTCAAACATGTTTATCTTGAATTTTTAAATAAAAATGTTTGAATTATTTTAATCATCTCCTACCCATATATTTTCACAATTTATTGATCTTTTATGTAGTCCCGGTTCCCATTTATGTGCGCATTCCAAACAGTGTTTGTAATCAGTAATCCCATTATTCTTTCTACCACCGAACATTCCACTGGAACATATTTTAGTATCATTAACCATATACCCACTAAAATCGTGTTTAGCTAAACTCATATCTGGTCCCTGAAACCACACTTTAATTTCATCACCACCACTCTTTTCACTAAAGAATATTTCAATAAGGTACTCTTTACCTTTCGTCATATTATATGTTCCACTTTTCTTTACCATACCATGTGTACCACCATTATCAATAACCTTTTTATAATTTACGTATAAATAACTCATGTCATCGGATTCTGTCCAGAATTTATGACTACCCGTTTGTTTTGGTACGAAATGACCTTGCCAGCGAACAGCATAGTTACTTTTATTACCATGATTAGGTAAATACCCACCTGTCGCATTATGTTTACTACTAAAATTCTTAATACCTGTACCTGTTTTTGTAGGTGTTGCGTTATTAAACGAAGAAGGGACTGAAAAGTATGAACCCTGGTAATAGTACCATTTAAATCCACCCGTCAAATCCATTACTGGGACCGAAACCCCAATAATATTACCGAATGTAAATGTTTTGAGGTGGGTTTCACCAGCTCCGTCGGGGTCTTCAGTATAATTTTTCGCTTTTGTTTTATCAGTTGGTAATGTTTCTTTTGATCTCACAATTAACTTTTTATTAGAATCCAATAACTTAACAAACGATCCCGCCCATCTATCTCTACAACACCACCACGGGTTCATTCTATTGTATACCATAACCTTATCTATCACCGAGTACTCTTTTCCCAAATCGATTCTAAACCAATTTGTTTTACCATCTTTAGTATGTGCCATAGTTGTCAGTGTACCATCAAATAGTCTTTTTGGAGACGTCCAATCAGCATAAAAACTACTCTGGTCGACTGTATCATCAACGAAATCTCTCACGATATTTACACCACCAGAATAAACTTCTATTTGTGTTATGTTCAGGGGTCTTTTCCAATTAGAATTTTCGTACCCGAACCATACGTACCGGATACCACCTGTGGATGTTGATGGAGGAACGTAATCTTTACTCGCTTTGAATCCCGAACGAAGTTTACGTTTACCATCGCCATCCTTTTCCCATATTATATCGAGTTTAGCATCTGTACATTCTTCTACTATACGATTAGCTTCGTTAGAGTCCCATAGTCCATACGACGTATCTCGCGTCCATACCTGGTTTGTATCTGAACATATACGTTTACACCCTTTTGCTGTATTCACATCCCCATCCACTTGATGTATCACAACACCACCGTGACCACACCAACCATCGTCGCCTAGTTTAGTTTGGTTAGGTATTACACCACCAAATGCTTCTGCGGCCGCTTTATCCGCCGCTTCTTTTGCGATCTTCGCATTCTCTTTCTCCTGTTCGTTTACAATTGCTTGTTGTTGATCGAATAAGGATTTATAATGTTGTGGATTATCGTCTACTTTAGAATCTGTATTGGGATTAGGGTCATCGACGAATTGTAAACCTACTCTATCCGTATTTGTTTTTTTAGGCCATTGAACTTTAATAACGTGTCCATCACCACGTGAACACGCTTTACCCGTACCGAGTTGTTTTTGTGTATGCGTATGTTTCCAAAATTGACACCAGTGTTTATTAGGATCGTTTTGAGGTCCACACCCAAACTTCTCTACACCTGGAGTTGATTTATTCTTCTTAACTTTTGAATATATACCCTCACAATCCTTGTTCTGCGCATTTTCCCACGCCGACATATCTAAATCACGGAATTCAAAACTACCCAAATTTTCAGTAAACTCGTCTTTTTCGAATCTAAGGAGTTGTGTATTAACTTTCTTATCACCCGAAACTTCGTTATAGTATATATCGATCGTGTTATTACCAATGATATTATCACCAAAAGTTTTATTACTAAAAACGTTTAATTTAACATCCGTTTCATTTTTTCTATTAGTCGAATCACTATTTTCAGTCCGGTGAATTTCGTTATTATTTTTATCTTTAACAACGAGAATCCATTTATTTACTACGTCTTCGACACCCGTTTTGTTTCTCCATGAGAGATCCACGCTGTCTATTATATATTCTTCAACAGTTCGTTGACGAAATCTATATAATAGAAATATGATAAATAGAATGATTAAAAGAAGAAGTATCATTTTATATATCACGAGATATTTATTGGTGAATTATATTTATTGTTCTTCAGTTTCAGTTTCGTCAGAGGAAGTTCCGTGTTTGGAAAATTCCACCGCGGCATATATGGAGACGGCAATAACAGAGGCAGTGAATAGAAAAATTGGTCCAGAGTTTCCCAAGTTTCGTGCGCTAATCATTTTATAATATAGTAGACGAAAAAAATATTACATTACTATAAATGAGTAATCGTCCTGTGTCTAATGTTCTTCTCGAAGCACTTTTTATTGGTTTAATGTTACAACTTTTGGTCATGGGTCTCACAAAATTTGTGTATAAAGGTACGGGCATGTTAATTATTGCGGGTGCGTTAATACATTTATTGTTTGAATATTCACCTTTAGGTAATATAAATGAAAAATGGTGTAAAATTATATTTAAATAGTCTAGTCTACATTAGAATTCATCTCGTCTAAAAGAGTATCTTTATCTCGAAGAAGTCCAATTAAATCGTCGTTTAAATCTTTCAGTTTATGTTCAATTTCCTCGTTATACTCACCAAGGTAGGATTTGTAAAATTCTCGTTCATTACCTACGTTGTGTCCTTTATCCAAAAGATTACCAATGGTATATCTTGGTAATCGTATACCAAGTTCATGTGCGCGTTTTTTCACGGCATCTTTACGGACATTTGCTGTAATTCTTTGTCTTGGTTTTGTGTTACGTATAGTTCTCTGTGTCTGTATTATTCGTTCATCCAATCTTCGTAATTCAGCTTCATCAAATTCACGGTTTGCGCTTTGTAATCTATCTAGTTCATCGGACATCCTAGGTACATTGATAGGTGGTATTATTAACGAGTTCACATAATTTAACAATTGTTCTCTTTCATCCGCATCTGCTGTAAGAACAAGATCGTCATCGTCATTTTCTTCATAATATCTGTTCCTATTTCTACTTTCAGTAGAAAATGGTACTGGTGGTTCAATCGTATTATCGCGCATTATTTCTCTCATAAAAAAATTTTCAATAACATCGTCTTCGGATTCGGAATCGCAACTTGAATTTACATTCGAAAGAGATTCGTGTACTTTTTTCATTGAATTGCACATTTCGAGATAATGTCCTTCAGGTATTATCTCGGAATTCAAGTCAATTAAACGCATTAAATTTGTAAGTTCGTCCATCTTTACTATCTTAAAAAAATATTATTATAAAATCAACTAAGGTTTGGTATAACTACGTTTATTTCATAAAACGCGTCTATAATTCTATTATTTGCGTTCATAAATTCACAAATTCTTTCCATTTCCAACTCGAGATTATCCAATTCTACAACGTACCCATTCTGTAAACCTCGCGAGTGTTCGTTAATTATACGCATATAATCCTCGAAAAACTCTCGACTATTAAGAGCGTGTCCAATACTTTGTAACTCTTCTATAGTAGTACACAAAGGTAAATTTAAGGCACTACAATACGCAGTGAGTGCTTCTATTTTAAAACGAGAAGTTATACGATGTCTTATTTTTATTTGTTTGATTAATTTTTGAATTTCTTTTCGTTTTCTAACCAAAACCATACATCTTTCATATATCGAATCCATGGGATTTGTTTGTAAACTAGTAGGTAAAATACGACGACGTCTAGTTGTATTATTTCTATATACATCTCGTAATTTATTACACATGTCTAAATAATCACCTTCAGATATTTCATCCACGTGATCGTCTATAAATGTCATTATTTTCCGAAGCGCGTCATCAGACATTATTACTTATTATAAGATTTTTATTTTTTAATTGATAATAAAAGTAAAGCTTCCACGGCTTCACCTATTTCTTTATGTTTTAAACAGAAACCATTCTTACCAGCTCTACAGTAACAGTTCTCGTAAGGACAATTTGGGCGCATTTTTTTTTATTTTTTTTATTAATACTTAGTTTACTTAGGTTTCACTATCACTTATAATTTCACCTTCCTCAATTTCATCGTCGGTCTCTTCCTCGTTAAGATCCATTTCGTCTTCTGAATCATCTAATTCTGTAATATCATCGTCTATATTTTCAGGTAATTCAGTGTAAAGTTCTACCCAATCCACGTGTCCACGAATTTCGTAATCATCGATCAAATCGTCCAAATCGAGTTTATCCATTATTTTCCAATCATCTTCCATTGTATATTTCCAATATTCTACGGTTTCGGGTGTTATTTTATACGGGAATAATTCAACACCGACCTTTTGATTATCATCATACATTTCGTCGTTTACGAGTTCAGAACTCTTCTCATCCATGTATATGTTATACATGTACTCCAATATACCAAGGTTTCTATCGTACTCATTTTTTTTAGGTTCGTGATAAAAAGTTATGAAATGTGCTTGTCCATAAGAAGTGTGTAATTTTTTTTTACGAATACCAATGTATGCGATATAATCATTTGTATTTTTTGGTATAAGATGTGCGGGAAATCCAAATTCGGCTTTTAAACCGTAAACTTCAGATTGTGTACCACATAAACTCGAACATAAACCACTAATATTATTCAGTTTCCAAAGCGTGGTACAGTTTTTTAATAATTCGTGTGTTAAATAAGGCATTGTATTTTGTATATGTTATTAAAACTCCTAACGTTTAAGTATGATTAAATTTTAATCACTCATTATATGTTGAATTTCAAGTTCAGGCTTAGAAGGTAAAGTTTTTGTAAGCTCATTCCATTCAAGTCTTTTGTGAGATATACTGTTTTTTAAAACAAATTTATCACCGGATTCGATATCAGTAAAATATTTACTTAAATACTTAGTCCATAATTCACTATCGTTCGTAGTGATAACACGAGGAACAACAATTATATCTTTTTCTTTATTCTTAGATAAATTGTTTATAACCATGTCGATAAACGGTTCTATAATACCATTACATCCCTTATTTTCGTGAAAAAATTCGATATAACGAATATCATCTCGTCCTATAAATTTACTCATCCCAATGTATCCAATGTAATTGAAATTTGTAGAATTAAACTTGATAGGGAAATCATGTTCGGGTTTAAGTCCCCAAATTTCCATATCCAGATTTTTTTCGTTACCCAAAACGTTAGAAAAGAGATCGTCCAGTTCTTCTACGTGTTCAAGTCTTGTGGTATTTTTTAATAATTGATAAAAGACAGACATTTTTATTTTTATTTTGAATAATTACATATTATCAATATCACTTAGGTCTTCGTTGTCTATTAATATTTCCTCTGCAACTATCTGATAAAAAGCCATTTTATACGCTAAAAATCCAAAAAGTGTCGCACCCATATTAAAATCAAAGGGTAAACTCGATGAATTCCACATTGATTCTGATAAAGCAAGTAATGTAGGTACCAATAATCTTTTATTCAAGCCTTGTGTTTTTTCGATATTATCGACGTAAGATGAAAGCGAATCTACGTATATATAAGACGCTAATGTACCTAAACTCGCAGATATACCATCTACAGGTGTGTGAAAAATAAAGTGATACGTTGAAATAGCAGCTCCGTATCTTAGAGTCGTTTTTTTTATTTTAGACTTTATTTGTTCGTATTCTGCTATACCTTCTTTTCTTCTAGTTGGACATGAAATTCTAAGTGTTTTTTGAATAGGATTTATTATATTTAATAACATTAATTAATATACATTACAATTTATTCATTAAGTATCTATATTATACTATATCTATATCGATATTTTCATCGTTAAAATATTTCTTCTTGAAAAAACGTTCTTTTTCGAGAAATTCTTCACATCTATTAATAGATTCATTTACACGATTCTGAATTTTATTTAATTCATATTCATATAAAATAGTATCGTTTTCTTTTGATAATTTTCTCCATTTATCACCAAAAAGGGTCGTATATTTCAAATTACGTCTTTCGTATTCCAACTCGTTTAACATTGTTCTGTATAGAACCAAAGAATACGAATCGTACTCTTCGCGTCTAAAATCTTTGTGACAAAACTCTTCATAAGCCAATATTTTCATGCGTTTATAAAGTTGGTTCTGAATATCCACATTTTCTGGTATACGTTTCGATTTTTTCTTCTGAGAATCGTGTATTTCTCTCTTACTCGCTTCTCCTCCTCTTCTTTCGGCATCTTCCATTGGTTTATTAATACATTTCATAACTTTACGGCGATTTTTAGGTGATAAACATACCAAAGTACGAGTATTTGTATTTGTTATTACACTTTTCATTTTATTTAATATAATTATTTAATTCTTTATCAGTGTTTAAAAAAAATATACGATCCAAATTTCTCTCGCATAGAACCATTTGTAGCTATTTCAATACGCGTTTGTATCTCTTCAATCTCTAAATCATCTACCAATATATAAGCTGTTTTACCACCTTTCATTATAGTTATAACAGCAATACTTGATTTACGTTTAGGAACTATCGGGTTCTCCCCATTTTTCTCTCCATTTTCTGACCAACGTTTCGAGTCTTTTAGTTGGGAGTTGAGAATCTCTTCTTTCTCTGTTTTTTCTCGGGGCTCCTGGACACACGATATTTTCGTATTCGTATTTTTGAGATTTTTCCCATATGATCCTCTGAACGTCTTCACAGAGTTCGTTTGTCGCTTGACAGAACGCGAGTTTATAATCGTCGGTGTGTAAGTGCATGTACTCCATTTCATTTATTTGTTATTATTTTTAATTTTTTATTTATATTTGAAATACTTAGGTCTATAATGAATGAATGTTTTGTCGTGTTTAGAGTATTCTAAAATAACAATCTCACCGACATCGTTTTTTGATACAATCTTATCTCTAGAAAAGTCGGGGGCTAACATTGTATCTAACTGTTTTTTTACTTCTGTAACTGTAGGGTATAAAGATGAACAGGAATTTTCAGGTTTTAACGTGTTTGTCTTATTCCATGGTAATAAACGAGATACGCTCGAATAAAATGTAAACATGCTATTATTTACGTTTATTTTTTTATATTATAAATACAAGATGGTTTCACTCCAGGAGTTACCTAAAAAAGTACAGTACATAACAATTGATTCAAATTTTGTAACGGGTACGAATAATAAATTTACTATAGATCTTAACCTTTCGTCTAATACACATGTTACTGATATTAGTAAAGTGTGCGGTTTAAAATTAGTTGATTTTTATGTTACACAAGTTGGTAACACGGGAGGTGGAACAGGTGCTGGTGCCAAATACATAGACATAATAAGTGAAGACGTACCAAAAGCTGCTCAAATGCTCGATGAACGTAAAGGACAGATATTTGCTCGCGTAGCATTAGAACGACAATTCGATGGTTCTAATAACTATTTACAACATGATAAACATTGGCGAGGATTTAATAGAAAAACAAACTTATTTAACCCAATATCCATACAAAAACTAGATTTTGAAATATACGAATTACGAGGAAATAATTCATACAACGCATTACAAGCAGACGCTGAATGGTTTATGACGTTAGAAGTTACAACGATAGATGTAAAAGAAAAACCTATAAATAGAGAAGTTCAGATTTTAGAAGCTTTACATAAACTTATCGGGAAGATTGAAGATCTTAACGTAAACGTTAAAAAACTTCCAGATAAGGAGGATATCGATAGAATGGAAAAGGAAAAAAAGAAAAAATATCCACTTTATTACCTTTTTACAGTAATTCTATTAATAGGAGGTGGATTTTATTTAATAAATCGTAAAAGCACGAACATTCCTCCTCCGGTACATATGCCTATGCAAACAAGGTTTTAACTTATTATTAAGCCTTTTTAGCTGGAGCCTTTTTAGCTGGAGCCTTTTTTGTTGGAGAAACAATCTTCTTAGCGGCTGGTTTAGCGGCTGGTTTAGCGACTGGTTTAGCGACTGGCGCTGGTGTTGGCGCTGGTGTTGGCGCTGGTGTTGGCGCTGGTGTTGGTGCTGGTGCTGGTGCTGGCTTAGCAACTGGTACAGCCTTAGGTGGTTCAATGTGATCAGCAATATCTTTAATAATGCTATAAATTTCTTCAGTGCGAATTTTAGATCTCGCAAGTTCAATTGTAATTTTTTCTCTAACAGAGTCCATCGTGTAATATATATAAAAGAAAGATAATCTTTATACTAAATGTTATTCATTGGCCCAACTCTCCTGAGTGGAATTGGTCAACACTGTAAAAAATATATGGACCTTTTTCCCGACCCTGGATACACTAAGTATATAGAAATAAACCAGGAAATACCCGAATCAGATAGTGCTTTTATATTTGCGCTTCCTGTAAAATACTGGTTAGATAGAATACCCGAAATCAAAAAGAAGATAAAACATGTTACGTGTATGACCGTATGTGAAACCGAAACAGTTCATGAAGATTATGGTAAACTTTTTGATTTATTCGATAAAATTGCTGTACCAAGTGAATATTGTAAAAAAGTATTTAAACGACAATTCCCGACTAAACATTTTTATGTCTTACACGCGCACATACCCGATAAAAGACCTTACACGTTTTATCATATAGGTAACGTATACGATCCACGTAAAAATTTCAATAAAATATTAGAATGTTTCATTCGGTTAAATAAACCCGACGCGCGATTAATTGTTAAAGCAACGTGTAAACAACCAGTTAATATAAATATACCAAATGTTACAATAATTAACGATCTTTTACCCGATGAATATATGGAAGATATACATAATAAATCAGATTGTTACGTAAGTTTTTCATCATCTGAAGGTGTAGGTATGGGTGCTGTGGAAGCAGCGGTAAGAAATAAACCAGTGATTATAACAGATTATGGAGGCGCAACTGAATATATAGAAACACCTTACGTGATAAAATGCGAACTTCAAAAGTTACCAAGAGATGATTTTTTATATAAAGCTGGTATGGAATGGGGTAAACCTGATGTAAACCAACTCATGGAATTTATGGAAGATGCATATAACAAGAAGTTAAGGTATATGGATCATCCAAAAACAAGACTGTTAACGGGTAAGGAAAATGTTTTACAAGAATTCGTCGTTAATATAATTCGTAGCGAGAACAATGATACCAGTTAAAATGGTACCAGATGTAAGCGAACCTCTTTGTGCGATAAGCATTGCAACTATATCATCTATCAATTTAATATTAGTTGGTTTTTTAAAGAGTTCTGGTATAAGCTGAGAAAGTGCGAGATAAAGTGCCATTGCTATTATAACAGGCCTGAGTGTTTCCTGATCTAACATTTTACTATTACAATATATTTAAATTTTAGGTTTGTGTTTTTTACAATAATTTCCACAAGATGCTTTAAAATTACACCTTTTACCACTCATTGTCATGGCAACACATATATTAGTTTTTGTTCTATTTTCTATTCTCTTTTCTGGAATAGTTTCAATAAATTTGATTTTATATTTATCCCTTTTATCATCGTACTGTTTGCGAGACTCTCTGAGTTTATGAATACTTCTCGCAAACCGTTCACATTTCTCATCCTGATTTTCATATAAACCCCGGGCAATGTCTAAATCTTTTTGTTCATACAACGTGTTCATTTTGATTTCTGTTTTGGGTTTGATTCCTAATATATTTTATATATTTGACGACTGAGGTTATAAAAATACACGTAATTATACCATTACATATAACATAATACCAAATATATTCATAAAACCCTAAAAATGTTGTTAATAACATGGCAATCATAACATAAATAGTATATGCTAAAATACCATACATACTGTTATTTTGTATACTATGTAATAGTAATAAACACGCTAAACAATTAAGTATAGTTAATATATTATCATACATAAGTGTATATTGTATACTTGCTAAAACTAAAAACATAGTAAACCAAGTTATCATGGGTGAATTAAATAATTGATATTCGGGTTCTTGTTGTTGAACTTGTTGAGTTTCATTGCTAGGTAAAACGTCTATCACATGTGGTCTTTCTTCTTCATAATTTATACCTATAATAGGAGTTCCATCTGGTTGTCTAATTTCATTATAGTACATAAAAGAATAAATTGTTTTTCTTTTATGTATATTAAATGTAAGGGATTTTGTTTTGGTTGTAACGCACCGTTAAAACCGTATATTAAATCGAATAATCATGAAGTTCGCGATCTCATTAGAAAATATAGACGTATTAATCCTATATTTTTATACAATAATGATACGTATTATAAGTTTTACGGTTTAAAATTAAATCGTGTGTGTTATTCTTGTTTTACAATTATAAAAAAACCAAGTTTAAAAGAATTGAGAAATATAGAAACAGGAAAATGTAAACCATTACCTAAAACATCTTTATCATTGACTAAAAATTATTTACTAGTGTGGTACAATTCGTTACACAAATACGTATCAAATAATTTTAAAAATAGACAAATGATTGTGTATAACGATATTTAAAAAATTGTATTGTAATAAGTAGTATGTGTGATACAAGTGGACCAGATACAGGCGCTATATTATCACTAAATGCGATAGGTAAACAGGACACTTATTTGTTAGAAAACGAATATACAAATTCATTCTTTAATTATGAAAGTAAACAACATTCTAATTTTACAAAATTTCATAAAAGTACAAATATAATTAAACCAGGTAATGCTAAAGCAAATTGGCCATTTGGTGAAACCATTAAAGTTACTCTTAACCCAAGGAATATGGGAGATCTTTTATCGAATATGTATATTTCAATGGAACTCCCAGGGTTACCATCCGGAGGTGGTAATGATTATTATTACGCAGATCAGGTTGGTAGACACGTGATTGAATCTATAACAATGCGTGTAGATGAAACAATCATAGAAACATTTCATTCAGATTGGGGAATAATATACGATGAACTTTATTTAGACGAATCAGAAAAAAGAACAAAAAGATACACAGTTAACAGAAATTTAGCTGAAGATACATCTTTGTTGGCTGGTAATCAAATTTTTAGTCAGTTTAAATCAAAATTGTTTATACCTATACCATTTTTCTTCTCGAGAAAATATGAAGGCGATGAATACGAAACAAATAAACCAAATAGACCATATTTTCCAACGTGTGCTATTAATAAACAGAAAATCCAGTTTGAAATAAAATTCAGACCACAAACATTTTTTACTGATTATACGAGTACTATCACATTAAATAGTTTTGATGTAATAACTGAAGAAATTACATTAGAAAATAGTGAACGTTCGTACATCACTAATAATAAACATGTTCTCATCACCGATATAGTACAGAAACATCCGTCTACCGTTATATCAGCCGGAGAAACCAATGCTAAACTCGAACTTGTTCCAAAAATACCAGTTAAAAGTATTAATTGGTTTTTCAGACAGGAAGCGTTTGAAAATGAAACTATACACACAGGTGGTAATAATTTATTAGCAAACGTGTTTGCTAATAGGTATAACTTTTCGTCTAACGTACAGTATTCTATAACAAATGAATTTTATAACGCACCAATGGTCAGCGCTAAGATATTTATAAACGGTGAGGATGTTCCCGGGTTTCAAGATACTGATCATAAATATTTCAAATATACCGTACCATTATCTAATCGTTTATCTAGACCATATAGAAATATATACACGTATGCGTTCTCGATGAATCCGGTTAATGTGGAACCATCGGGAAGCTTAGATTTTAGTCAACTTAAATCTGATAGAACTGTTTTAGATGTAAAAATGACAAGTGGGTTAACGAGTGACTATACACTTAACATGTATTACGTAGGTTATCAAACACTTTCGTTTGATAATGGTTTCATGACACGCGCTTATTAAATAACTGTAACTTATGATCTTTTATATAATCTATTATGTTGTTTTTTATACACCATCTAATGAAATTTAACTGCGCTACAGTAGTATGAATTTCATTAGTTGTACCCGGTATAGTATATGTAATTTTATCCGCTCTACAAAACGGATCGAATAACTTTTTACTATACCCATCCAAACTCGATTTATATGCTACGTGAACACTAAAAATTTTACCATCGCAAGTCTTATAAGTCAAATTATTTTTTTTAGAATAATTTGTAATAAACCATTCTAAATTTCGTAACGATATACCACCCGATTTATTTAATATTTGTGTTAATATATCACAGTTTTCAGGTATTTCATAAAATTTATTTATAGATGTCAATAATACATTTGATCTGTTCATCTTATAGATTCTATAAACCATAACTTTAAGTAACTTTGTTTAATACGTTGTATCGAACGGTAATGGATTGTCGTCTTCATGCTCACTTCCATTTGAGATTTCAGAAGTCGTCGTAGATGCCCCGGTGTGGGTATATTTAAGACATGTTTTAATAGGTGTAACGTCGACAGTTGCATTTTTAGCACATTTTTTACAAAATTGAAATTTTCCAATATTTCGTACAGCTAATTGACTACATATGGTACCCCTATTAGTAATACCAAGACATAAAATACCATTCATGCGTGATTTTTTATGAGTATCTTGAATCAAATCGATATTTGACTTTAAATTAATTATACCCTTATTTTCTCTATATATACGCTCTAGGGTTCTACACATAACTTTGTCTATTCTAGTATATGTATGTTTTAACATAGCCGATATACAATCAGAATATTCTCTATTGTCATATTCGCGTTCATTCAATATATTTGGCATTTCCACATTCTTATCTTCATTTACATATTGGCAGTTTTTTGAAAAATCAGTAAAAATCATGTTATTATACCGAGACGATAATTCCCGATACAATTTAATAAGTTTTGATTGGATAGCTTGTTTTAAATTTTTTTCGTACGTTTCATACGTTTCATGAAAAATACAGTCTATATCGTCCATGGTCTCTTATTACATATACTATTCTATTTTTTAAGTTTAAAAATGTCAGAAATACGTTTCTGTTTAGGATCGTAATCACAAAGTCTACTACGCTTTTCGGGTTTAGACTTTTTTATGAGTTGTCCAAATATCTCTTCCTTAGGATCGTCAAATAACGGATCGATTAAATCACAAACAGGATTAATAAATTTATTAAGGAAATAATAAGGATAATCTATACCCATATTATTATCGAGCGCATACTTCGGATCTTCAGCTTTTTCGTACGCTTTTGCTCGCGGATCCCATGTTTTACATAAAATATAAGGAACTCTATCACCAGATTGTGGCTCAGAACCAGGTTGTCTATCGCGCATTTTATTACGTACCTGTACGTGTGGTAAATTATCAGACTTATATGAATCACCCAATTGTTGCGAAAGTATAAGTTTTTCATTAGGAACAGAACCCCCTAGTAATTCAACCGCACGTTGTAAAGCAAGTGCTTTTGGTGCCGCCGTATCATTACTTTCCAAAATAACATCGAGTAGCTCTTTACAAACTTCACGCATGTATGGTGTATTATCACGACGAACAAGCTGAAGACCTTTCACATCTATATAATCCATATTCATTTTACCATCTTTACCTTGTGTCCATAGTTTTGCGGCGTACCTTTTCTTTGAATATAAAAAATACGGATAATACACCTTTTCGAGTTCGAGATTATTTGGTTTCTTAAAAAGTTTTGTACACTCCTCCGCCGCGCGTTCGCCAAGTTCCCAACTATATTTAATAGCCTCCTCACCTTTACGTTCACCTACATCAAATTCAACCATAACAGAATCAGTATCGCCATACCTTACCTTTGCTCCAGGGTAATGTTTCTCGACGTAATTCTTTGTATCTTCAATCATCATGCGTCCTTTCATAGTCGTTGAAGATGCTATTGGTACACACGGTAACATACCTTTAGACGCACCGGTAAAACCGTATACAGAATTCATGGAAATCTTATACGCCAATTGTTTACCGTTATACATCTCTTTCAAAGACCCCGTCGAATTAGCCATATCGCGTTTAGCTTGTTTTCTAAACTGTTTAAGTTCTGTTAAAATACTTGGTATAAGACTCGGTACGTTTTGTACGAATTTATGTTTACCAAACGTTTCGATTTCTAAATCAGGATAAAACTTTTTATTTTCATAAATTGGATCCAAAATCAGTGTTGAATAACATAAGTTGTGCCCTACCATTATAGATGGATACAGTGCTTCAAAATCAAGGGCTGTTATAGGTGTATAATACGCACCCTTCTGTGCCTCTAATACAGTTGCTCCTTCGTACCCATCAACAAGACCCTGACCCCATTCTATAGTAGGAACAAGGTACCCCATTTCCCTCGCTTTTTTAGTTAACTGACTAAACACTTTAATCTGTTGACCTCTCTCTACTAAATAACATAACGGAACCCATGTCGCCTTTGCCATCTCGAGAAGATTTACAAGTGTACACAATTTAGAAAGTAATTTATGAGGAAGTAAAGTATCCTTTATACAATATTCTGCGACCTCGCGTAGTTTTATCGGATCCCCTTCCCTAAAACGAGCAAACATTTCCCTCGCGGGCATATCAATTTTCTGATCACCTAGGTATAATTTAGACACGTTATCGAGTTTATACGAATCGAGTTTATACCCTTTTTTAACTTCATGAAACATATCAAAAATAAAACGACCAGGTATAGGTAATAATTTCAGTTCGTTATCACCAAGTGCGCTAGAAGATAACTTCTTTATTTTCATCTCACACTTATGGTTCCTAAGTTTACTCATTTCATAAAAGGAACTAGAACATCCTACATTTTTTGCGCGTGTCATTATATAATTCATATCGAAACCAAATATGTTCCAACCCGTAATGATATCAACATCCATTGTTAGTAGGTATTTACTAAACGCTTCTAACATCTCACGTTCAGAATCATAACTCAAAATAGTACAGTCTTGTAATTCTGGATCTGTCTTTTTATAACAGAAACACGTCTTATCGTAAGGCACATCTGTACCAAAATAACAAAGTGATAACGCTATTTGAAAACAACAATCTCCGGATATATCAGCATCAGGAAATTTACCAGTAGAGCTATTACACTCAATATCCAGGGAAGCTACAACGAAAGGTGCAGTTTCAGGTTTATCAACTGGTTTAAGTGTTTTCCAATCTAAACACTTTAGATCCAAATTCGTATTGGCATAATTAACGTGTATACAATCATCACCGGAATCTAACCACCCAGTCGATTGAATACCAGTTACATGCATTAATCTAAGAACAGGTTCCAAATTAGACTCGTAAAGTTTTAATTTAACGTATTCAGGGACCGGAATTTCGCGCGGTTCACCGTAATCGGTAGGTGGTAAAATATCTTCGTATATACGCAGGGAATGTTTGAGCGTATAAGAAACTTTACGACGATGCGCGAGTGTATCGAAATTAAGTTTCATGAAATAAAACTTTTTACAATTTTGAAACCCCCAAACATCCATGGAAGATTGAATATCGTAACTCATTATTAAACCAGGACACGATCTCATAATACTAGTATAATATGTTTCAGCACGCGCAGTATAGTCCTCCATTGGAAGTTTTATAAATAAATAAGGTGAAAATGCGGTTGTTACACACACAGATTTACAATCTTCTGTTCTCCCAAAAATATGTATCAAGTGTTCACCATGTTTATCTTCAGTTTCCCATGTGAGTGCTTGAAAAACAACCATGTCTATTATTACGTTATCGCTCAATTTTTTTAATATACTATATTAGTAAAATATGTCAGCTGCTTTGATTGACCTCGTATCGGTCGGTGCCCAAGATGTGTACATCACAGGCGACCCACAAGTCTCGTTCTTCAGACAAAACTATAAACGTCACACTAACTTCGCAATTAAACCAGAACGCCTCGATTATATCGGCGATTTTGGTACCGGTGCCGAAGTAAAAATACCAATAAAATCCAAGGGCGATCTTTTAAGCTACCTTTGGATTGAAGGTGCAAATGTTAACAATGCTAATTCAGCAACCAGTATATTTAATGCCAATGAAGCTGCATTTACACAGCCAACGGAATTTTCACTCTGGATAGGCGGTCAGGAAGTTTGTAAAATGGACACGGGTTTTATTAACACTGTCCATGCCCATATGTATAACGAATCCCAAGCGAAAGCATCTGGGTGGTCGAGCTGCGATGATGGTGGTAATAACCACTCGGTAAATACCTACGTCATTCCATTCTTCTTCAGTGAAGACTGGACAAAATCTCTCCCACTCGTCGGTCTTCAATACCATGAAGTTGAAGTCAGAGTTAAGTGCAGAAATGGTACATTTAGTCCAGGACCAGGCACTTTCAAAGTATACGGTTCATACATATTCCTCGATACAGCCGAACGCGAATTCTTCGCAAATAAAGAACACGAACTCCTCATTACACAAACACAATACCAACCAATGGAGGAAACGGATACATCCATCGATCTTACGTACTTTAATCACCCAGTTAAGTCCGTTCACATTGCCAAAACTGGTACAGGTGCGACTTATTTATTCAATGAAGCGTCTCTGTATATAAACGGTACGCCACTCTTCGAAAACATGTCCCATGACTACCACCGTTACGTTGTTCCAGACAGACATTGCTCTGTTCTTGCAGAAGGTGGTGATGAATTACCAATTGCATCATGGCCATTCTGTCTTACCATGAATAAATCCCAACCAACAGGTACCTTAAACTTTTCGCGTATCGATAGTGCGAAAATATCTATAAATACCCCATCTACACCAGGGTCTGGAACAGGTAAAACTCACTTTACACGTTGTTATGCGGTCAACTATAACATTCTCAGGATTAAGAATGGTATGGGTGGTGTCGCATTTGGCAACTAAACTAATTAATTCGTACCTGAAGATCCAAAACCTCTATTCGCACGCATAGTCTTTTTCAACTCAGTCACTTCATCAATTAATGGCGTTAAACATTTTTCTAAAATTAATTGCGCAATTCTATCCCCCTTTTTAATTTCGAAAGAAACAGATCCGAGATTAAATAGGCAGACTTTCAATTCACCAGTATAATCTGGATCAATAACACCCGCACCGACGTGTATTCCGTACTTTATAGACAAACCCGATCTAGGTGCAATACGTCCATAACACCCCAAAGGAATCGTCGCACATATACCCGTACTTATAATCTCTCGTGTGTGTGGTTCGATAACCACATCACTTAAACTATATAAATCGTAACCTACCGATCCAGGTGATGCACGTGTAGGAACTATCGCATCGAGTGTTAATCTTTTAATTATAAGTGGTTCGGACATTTATTAAATATAATATTCACATCTTTAAATAACAATATTAAAAATAAAGAACGTGTTATAAATAAAGATGAGTTTAAAAATTATCATGGGAAATATGTTTTCGGGTAAAACATCCGAACTTGTTCGACGTTTAAAAAGGTACGAAGTCATAGGAAAAAATATTCTCGTCATAAACTCGAGCAAAGATACTCGGTGTATGGAACACGTTTTACGTACGCACGATAACATGAAATTTGAGTGTATAAAAACAAATAATTTAAAAGAACTTAATTACGAAAAAGTAGATATAATAGCTATAGACGAAGCTCAATTTTTTATAGGTCTAAAAACGTTTGTCGAAAAAGCACTCAAGCATGGTAAAACCATTATATTAACAGGTTTAGACGGTAATTATAAACAGGAAAAAATAGGAGAAATATTAGAGTGCATACCTCTTGCCGATAAAGTATTCAAGTTATCGGCAATGTGTATGGAGTGCATGGATGGTACCCACGGCCCATTCACGAAACGTATAGTTAATAATAATGAAGTTGAACTTATAGGCGGTAAAGAAATGTACAGGGCCGTATGTCGAAAACATTTATAATTTTCTTTTTTTCTTAAACTATAATAAATGATACACAAGGACGATCCAAAATTGACAGATACACAAATAAGTCTCTTTGCCTTACCAGCGCTCATACTAATCACGGTCGCTTTATTGATACTTTTAAACAAAAATGTTAGACGTAGTCCAGGTGCATACATATCACTCACTCTCGCAACACTCCACTTTTATCACCACTACACACTCGTCAGGTTACAAAATAAACATTAAGAATATAAAGTAATAAATCATATAGTATATAAAACATGTTTATGATTGAAGAACCATACGGAATATCACAATTTCAAGCGTGGTTAATATCACTCACACTCGGAATTGTTCTATACAAACGCAAAAAACGGGGAGAAAATTATATCCAATAATTATAAATGCGCGTCCATTTAAAAAAAAGTCCAAGGTTTGATAAAAAGTTTCGTGTTACTTTCGAAAACGGACGTACAGTTGATTTTGGTACTAGAGGGTACTCGGATTATACAAAACATGGGAATCCTATACGTATGCGTGCGTACGTCTCAAGACATGGTGGTTTCATACCATACATGATTCGTCAGCATAAAGATCCTAAATTTGTACACGAATCCATGCTCGATGTTACTAGAAGCGATAGAGAAAACTGGGGTAAAACAGGTATCTATACAGCTGGTTTTTGGTCACGTTGGCTTTTATGGAGTTATCCAGACTTAGAAAAATCAAAAAAGTTTATTTCTAAGAAATTTGATTTAGTTTTTCTTTAATCCCGCGTTTTTTAAGATTGGCTTTCAAAGCAGTCATCAAATTCGCGCGAATATTACGTTTCATAGGACGCAGTGGAACTGGTGGTGCTGGTGGTATTGGAGGTGGAGCTGGTATACGTCTGATAGGAAGTGGTGTAGATGGTTTTCTAACAGGTGTTTTAGGTTTAGGTACAGGTGTATCCATCGTTTTAAATATTGATCTACACGCTCGTAAAAGTTTTTTCGTTTCTCGAACTTGAATTTCCAAAGCTGGTGCCTGTCGTCTTTGAATTTTCAAACTCAATTCCTTTTCTGTCAAGGGTACGCGCTTACCTTTTACCTTTTTAGTCACGCGAAGACCAAGTCTCTTAGCTTCAGTTTTTAATGAATCGATCCTCATTTATATTAACCAAGAAAATTTAAAGAAAATTAGTAGGAGATGGTGGTGCAAGTTTTGGCGCAATAAACCAACAACATAAACAACATGTAGTCGTAATAATTGCGTCAGATATAGTCGCCTTTTTACACTTCTCATTATTTTTGATCTTATCAATATCAGGGGTCAATTTACCACATATACCCCACCTGGTAGATTGCGAAACACATATGACTATGAGCGAAGCGAGCATAGCAATTTTATCCAATTTAAACAATAAATGAATCATTTTATTATTTACATATATTTTTATTTAAAAAAAGTTATCCGTTCTATACAGTTTAGCCTGAAATGAACCTGTTTGTCCTAGAACCGAAACAGCTTCATTACCGTAAAATTCACCGCATCCAATATCATCCATACAATCTCTGGAATCGTGTGTTATTGGGAGCGAATACATTTGATCACCAGGTGTTGTCGTATAATAGTTATACCTATCACGCCTACCTCGAACCTCTTTGCCATATAAAGGTAATGTCTCATCATCTGGACCAACAAGAACACCCATTTGTTGGACGTACCCTGGTTTATATTCTTTGATTGGTGGTGCTCTATATTCCTTTTCGACTGGTATTTGTACTGGAACACGAACCGGAACTCTAACGGGAACTTCTTTTTTAACCACTATAGGATTTTGTATTTGATAAATTATGAGTACAATAAGTATCGCTAAAGCAACTATTAACAATTTTTGCTTTGTCTTAACCTTCATTTATAATTACTAAGAAGTTATTTTTTAGAATATAATGGACTGAGATCTACCCTCCCAAGCCTAAATTGAACTAATGACCATAATGCAAATAAAAGTGTTTTCAAAAGATTATTCGCATCTGTATCATCCATCTTATAAATAGGACCCATAACTCGACCGAAAAACGTTTCATCCTTATCATTACCAGTTATTGCCATTTCCATCTGCGTTAATGCACACGTATCGTCATTCACAGACCAGTGAAAAAATATAAAGGGTACAAGTATCGAATAAAACTCGAGGTTTTGTTTATTTTTCATAAATGGAACGACCAACATTGTAATAAAAAAAATCAAATGAATAAAAAATATAATATTCATATCTATTAGTATGAGCGAAGATAATAATACTAACGACTCTGATACAGGTGACAACAAGAAAGAAAAAATCACCGAAATGGTGGATGGTCCAAAAATATGGAGCAGAGAAAACGAAAAAATCTTACAGGATTGGGGAGAAGCAGCTACGTGTTACAGGTACATGAATTTTAGAGCATACCTCCTGTATAAAAATCTAAGTATGTTATTCCAATTACCTATCATTTTCTTTTCAACAATAACAGGTACGGCTAACTTTGCTCAACACCAATTCCCAGCATCTATACAAAATAGTGTTCCAGCAATGATTGGTGGTATTAACATTATATCAGGCCTCTTAGCGACCGTCATGCAATTTTTAAAAATAAACGAACTCATGGAACGACATAATATTGGTTCTCAAGAGTGGGGTAAATTTTCGCGTGAAATTAGACTCGAACTTTCATTACCACCCGATGAAAGATTAGATCACGGTAAGTCAATGGTACGAGCATACCATAAAAGGTACGATAATCTCGTTAAGGAAGTACCACCAGTTCCAAGTAATATACTCAAAAAATTCGAAAAAGATTTACCCGGCGAACCAGGTATAAATACACCAGAAATCCTCGAAATTCATAGGATAAGCCCATATAAAATAGTTTTGGATAAAGGTCTAAAAAAGTTAAGTTACGACGAGGATAACATTGAATTAAAAGAAATAGAAAAGGAAATGGCAAAAAGGAGTAGTCAATTAAAAGAAATTGTTACAGAATAACCGATAAACGGTTCGCAAGATATGCCACCATTATAAAAAGCGTTAAGTTAAAGAAACCAATACACAATATATAAGGAAGTATTTTTCTTTTTAAAGGATCTAATACACGTTTTTGAAGTGAATCATTGTTTAAAACATAATCTAAAGCCTGGGTAGTAATATCTTCTTCAGA
>Ga0209404_10000634_pt1 | contig 27009 bp, 18 predicted proteins | sample TroAtlMetagenome_2_FD_187447 | JGI IMG/M metagenome (GOLD analysis project Ga0209404, IMG submission 187447) | Marine eukaryotic phytoplankton communities from Atlantic Ocean - Tropical Atlantic ANT8 Metagenome (SPAdes) (version 2) | ecosystem: Environmental > Aquatic > Marine > Oceanic...
AGTTGGTGGATTGCAGAAGGAGCTAACTTCAACAAGAAAATTTCTGAAGCCAATGTGCCTGATGATATCGGCGCAATTATAGCTACAATGGAGTATGCTCCACCTAGAGAAATTAAGAAAGCTTTTAATTTACCTGAACCTCCTCAGCCAGCGAATGATGCAGCCGTAACTGCTATTGGAAAAGCCGGCATTCTTGTTATGCAGCTGGCACAGGATACAAAATATTTATCTGCCAATGTAATAAATGTTGCTAAAAGTTTTAATGATGCGCAAGTAAAGTTATTGGTGCCAGTTAAAGATCATCTTACATGGCTCGATCTTTCAAGAAGCGGCATTTCGGATCAGGCGGCGGCTGATTTAGGGCAACTATCTAAGCTTACAAAATTGCATCTTGAGAATACTGTTATTTCAGATAAGACTCTTCAGGAAATTGGTAAGCTTGAGAATTTGGAATATCTTAATCTCTATGCGACGAAAGTGACAGATGTAGGTCTGGAGAATCTTAAAAATCTTAAGAAATTAAAAAAACTATACGTTTGGCAAACTGGTGTAACTCAAGCGGGTGTAGATAAACTCAAGGGTGCTATTCCTGGGCTTTATGTAAATACGGGTTGGCAAGTTCCGAAAAAGGAAAACAAACCCGAAGAACCAAAAAACTAGGTTTTTAGTTGGATTTATAAGGATTTATAAATTTTATGTTAAGTCCTTTTGATTTCCAGTATTGGAGGATTTGAAATTCGACTTTAGATACATTCTTATCCCCCCAAAGTATAGATTGGTCGACTCGAGGTTTTTTATTTCTCTTTATTTGAAAATGAGAATAATCATTCCATGATGCATCTAAGAAGATCTTCAGACCTTTAAATTTTCTAGATGATAGTTCAATTAGATAATGGCATAGCAATAAAGAGCTAGCATACTTTGCGTATGCTCTATCCTTGTTCATTATTGTATCTTTATCCCAGTCATTTGAAGACATCATAGTTATTAATCTTAAGCTTGGGACTTTCAGTACGTCTTTGTTTTGTAGATTGCATAGGTACTGTATTTGATCTTTGATAAGCTGTGTTGCCATCGTAAAGTTATATCGTCCAGCAGAGTAATGGGTAGCGGAGAAATATTCTGCAATTCCCTCTCTCAGCCATGTTGGCAGAGCATAAAATTGGTGCCCCATAGATTGATGCACTAATTCATGAACTAAAACTCGGAAACGGTGCTTCTGATTTAGATTCAAACCTTTTCTCTTGTCGTTTAATAAGTATTCTAGATCGATTTTAACTTCCCTTGACCTTCCATCAAAATATCCAACTGTTCCTTTAGTCGCTCCAGACTTGAGGTATTCTGATTTATTAGAATAGAGCCTTATGATATGAGAGGATTTATTATTGTTGCCAATATTTTGCTGAATCATTATTGGGAATAAGCTCATCGCTACATTAACTGATTCGGCTACAGTGGTGATTCTTGCGATGCTTCCTGCATCTATTTTTTGATCAGAGAAAATGATATATGATTTGGTGGTGTACTTAAAAAAACCCTCTAGTTCAGTTTCTTCATATTTTGCCTGAGGTGCATCAAATGTCTTTGGCCAAGATTCTGCATAGCCATTGATTGTAAGCAGCGAAAAGAGAGTGAAAATCGTAAATTGTGAATTCAAAATTTTTGTTCCTTTTATTGATTAGTATTTTTATGAGAAAATTGGGTTTATCTCTAGATTTAGGTTAGAGCAATGCTAAACTTAAGGTTCCTTAACTATTTATGTCTATATCACTCTTAGTTCGAACCTTTTTCTTCATCATATTTACTAGCTTATTTATTGGATGTTCTTCCAACGATAAGAAGGGTAACAACACCGCATTTTTGAATGGAAATCTTAAGAAAGGTGATTTGAAGAGAAATTCTATGCTAAGGAATCCTGAATTTTCGATTCCTGTTGATCCTAATTTAGCAAGGTCTCTAACTTATTCGAGAATAAGAACACAAGCTCCCTTTGTTGCTATGACTTTTGATGATGGTCCCCACCCAGTACATACTCCGAGACTATTAGATATTCTCAGAGCTAGAAATATAAAGGCAACCTTTTTTGTGGTTGGAACCAATACACGACGTTACCCGCATATCATAAGGAGAATGATTGCCGAAGGGCATGAAGTTGGTAATCATACGGTTAATCACAAATATCTTAGTCGCATAAGTATTGAGGAAGCTAGAGCTGAAGTACTAGGTTGTGAGAGGGCTATAGTCGCTGCATGTGGAGTTAAACCAACGATACTTCGCCCTCCTGGCGGGCATATCAATAACCGAGTGAAAGTTTGGCTTAACCGTGAATTTGGTTACAGTACAATAATGTGGGCCGTTGACCCCGAAGATTGGAAAAGGCCTGGTTCTGGAGTTGTCGCTCAAAGAATTGTAACAGAGACTGATGCAGGTGAAATTATTTTGGCACATGACATACATGGTCCAACAATTGCAGCGATGCCTAGAGCTCTAGATGGTTTGCTTTCCAAAGGATATCGTTTTGTTACAGTAAGTCAGCTTATTTCTATTGAAAGACGACAGGTTGTAAAAAACGGCCGGTTGCATGAAGATTATGCTCTTGAGAATAGTTGAATGTTTTTTTGTAATTGTTTGTTGAATAATAAAACGCTCTCTTATCTTAAGTAGGTGCTACGTCGTTTGCATAAACTTAAGAGACTGCTAAACTTTTACTATGCGGGCAGATGACTTGTTTTCCTCACATGATGGATTACGAGATTTATTAATAAATTTTAGGCAAGCCGGGCGAAATCTTAATGTCCCGGAGCAAGATTTGGGTGGATTAATTTCATCAGCGCATTCATTATCTTGTCCAATTTCGATTTTAATTTTAGGGGATGATGTCAGTGGCAAATCATCTTTCATTAACAATTTTTTTAAGGAAGATTATTCGGACTTTGATAAAGGAGTAGTTGGTCCGAAAATTTGGAAGTATGGAGAAACTTCGAGGTTATATGAAGATAGTGATATTAAGGAGTTCTATTTGCCAGAATCTATCCTCAAAAGAATCAATTTTATTGAATACCCTATTAGGAAATTTACGCAGAATTCAGAACAGATTAAGAAGGCTTATTTGGTTTCAGATATTGTTTTTTTAATTGTTCCTGCAATTGATCCTTGGAGCACAGAAGTTTATGATTTTATAAGTGACCTAGAGGTAATTGCATTGAGACCATTTGCTGGAGTGTTAACTCATTCAGACCTTCGTAGTGAGGAAGAAAACCGAGCTTTCACTGAATACATCAGTGATTCATCGAAAAGTGCGTTAGGATATGAGGTTCCAGTTTTCATGATTCCATTATCGAAATATTATCAAAGTTCAAATTCTAGTAGTGATGGTTTATTTTTACTTTTCGAATGGATTAAAGAAAAAATAAATGAACAAAGTTCTATCTGTAAAAAACTAATTAGGGCTGAAAAAAATCTTATTAATGCAACAGAGAGAATTGCTAAGACTATGGAAGATTCTTCACGCATTGATAATTCAATGGCCGAAGATGTTGAAATAATTGAAAAGCTTATAGATCTGTCATCAGATGAGATTGTTCATGAGCTTGCCGAATGTCTATATGATGATTTGCGAGAATTTGAAAAAGCTAGCAGAAGACTGAGAAGCGGTTTCCAAAGGTTAACCAATCTTCCAATTGCTGCATTCTTAATTGATAGAAAATTAACTAAATCTTTCGAGGTTATATCTGATAGCATTAACGAAAGTTCGGAAAAGATCACCTCAACTTTTACTAAAATAGGACAAGAGATTGATTCTTGTAATCAGTCCGAACAATCCAAATTATATGAATTTGTAAATGAATATTTTCCTGTAGAAAAAAATCAAATTAATGCATTTAAAATTTGGTATGATAAAAAAAATTCAACTTTGATTGATCAGATTAAGGATAGTTTTATGGATCATTTTTCTAGTAGACCATTGGCATTAAGTATTCGGATAATCCCAAGGTTTTTTATTTTAATGTTAGCATTTATTTCAATTATATTTATTTACTCTCATCAAAATTATTTCTTAAGTCCTATTTTTGTAACTTCAACAATATCAATATTGTTAGGAATTAATTGTGTTTTACTTTTAAATCAGCGTAGAAAAATTCTAAACACATTTGATGGAATTAACTCTCAATTCAGGAATAAGTTGGAAAATGTGTTGGGAGATCATTACCGTTTAATTGGTGAAAAATTTTTTCAACCATATCAAGAATCTCGAGCGTTACTTCAAAATTTTAATGAAAAACAGTCTAAGAAAATTTTAAAAGCTAAAGAGTGTGTCATTAATGCTGTAGAAAATGCAAAAAAATTATTGGCAAAATCTTGATGTGGGTGATTGATAAGTAATCGTGTAAATGGATGTCTGAATCAAATAAAACAGAAAAAAATAGCCGATTAAGCGTATTCTTCTCTAGAGCTTTAACCACTATAGTGCTTTGGGTTTTAATCGCGCTGGCCGTGTATTTTGAGAAGTCGATAATATTGTCTTCAATTATTATCATTCTTGGTGTTTTAGGAATTCATGAGTTCTTCAATATGTTGGGCATAAAAGAGACGCCTGCGTTTAAAACGGTGAAGCGGTTAGCGTTATTATTGACTCTTTTTTATTTAGTGTTAGTAAATATTTGTTATGCTGGATTTTGGGGCTTAGAAGCATCAGTCTTAGATGCCGGTTTTGTGGCGCTATTCATTATTTTAACAACTGTAGTTCTATTATTTTATTCAATTGATTCTTCCTGGACTAAAGATCTTTTTTTTGGTTCTATATTTGGTTTTCTTTATATCGCAGTACTCATTTCTTTTTTGATTAGAATTTTGTATATTGAAATGGATTTGTCTAAACAACATCATGGGGCATACTATATAATTTTTCTTCTGATCGTTACAAAGTTTTCTGATATGGGTGCATATATTGTAGGGACTTTAATAGGTAAAAACAAAATGATACCACATATTAGCCCTGGTAAGACTTGGGAGGGTTTTCTTTTTGGTTGTTTAACTTTCGCTGTAGTTGGGGGTGCTATATTTTACGCAATATTTTCTGAGAAAATGATTAGGTTAGAATGGATTGAAGTATTACTCTTAGGATTGATTTTGGCGCCAGTTGCAGCAATTGGTGATTTGGCAGAATCAATATTAAAAAGAAGTCTCAAGACTAAAGATTCTGGAAGTTTTTTGCCTGGAATTGGAGGGGTTCTTGATCTTATTGATAGTGTTTTGTTCACTGCTCCAGTTTTGTATTTTTACCTCAAATTTGTATCATAGTTTATGGCTGCGAGAAAAAAGAGAGTGGTTATTTTAGGATCCACTGGATCCATTGGTGAAAGCGCTATTAAAGTGGCTAATGATTTATCTGATCGTATTGAAATTATTGGTATTGCTGCTCACAAATCAGCTGAAAAGCTTTTATCGCAGTTAAATTGTACTGGTGCTCGTAACGTTTGTTTGACGCAGGCTGAAGCGGCTAAATCTATGGTTTCGAAAGTTCCTAAGGATATTAATTTTTTTAGTGGGGAAGATGGATTGGTTGAATTGGCTACATTAAAAGATGCCGATATCGTATTGATATCCATTGTTGGTGTTGCAGGCCTCAGGCCTGCTCTTGCTGCTCTTGAGGCTGGCAAAGACCTTGCCGTGGCAAGTAAAGAGATTCTAGTAATGGCGGGTGAAGCGGTGATGGATACAGCTGAAAAAAATGGAGCAAAAGTTTTACCAGTTGATAGCGAACACAATGCAATTTTTCAATGCCTCGAAGGTAAGCAATCTAATGAAGTTTCACGTTTAATACTCACTGCATCTGGTGGTCCTTTTAGACAAAGTTCAAAAGAAGAAATTCAGGAAGTTACTCCTCGAGAAGCTCTTAATCATCCAACTTGGGAGATGGGGCCAAAAATTACGATTGATTCAGCGACTTTATTTAACAAAGGGTTAGAGATGATTGAGGCTAAGTGGTTATTTGGTATTGATATGGATCGAGTTGACGTAATTGTTCATCCACAAAGTGTAATTCATTCTATGGTCGAATTTATTGATGGCTCAATTCTTGCACAGCTCAGTGTTACAGATATGTGTTTTCCTATTCAATATGCTATTACTTGGCCTGATAGAGTGCCAAATACCTTAAAGCCATTAAATTTATCTCAGATTAGATCCCTCGAATTTGAGGCACCTAGAATCAAAGATTTTCCTGCGCTTGAATTAGCTCGTCGCGCTGGCAGCGTCGGAGGAAGTTTGCCTGCTGTTATGAATGCAGCTAATGAAGTTGCAGTTGATCTTTTTTTGAAGGAAAAAATAAGTTTTCCAGAAATCTGGCAACACGTTGGTTTTGTTATGGATGATCATAAAGTCATAAATAATCCATCCGTCAATGAGCTTATAGAGGCTGATAGTTGGGCAAGAGAATACCGGGCATCATAAGTTTTGCCATTTTTTTAGATTTTATACAATCTTTGCGATCGTTTATTGTGGATGATATAGTAAATTACCCAAACATAATTTAAATACCCCCCTATACCTAAAAAACATGGAATTAATATTAGGACTTGGAAAAGTACTTTGGACGCTATTGCAGGTCATTATCCTGTTTAATATTCTTATAGTAGTTCATGAGCTGGGGCATTACTGGGCTGCTAAATGGCGAGGACTAAAAGTCGAAAAATTTCAAATATGGTTCGGTAAGCCTATATGGAAAAAGAAAATAAAAGAAGTGCAGTGGGGTCTGGGTTGGATACCGATGGGAGGATTTGTGGCGTTACCTCAAATGGCTCCAATGGAAATGTTAGAAGGTAAAAATGAAGGAAAAGAAGCGCTGCCACCTATCAAGCCAATCGACAAAATCATCGTAGCCTTTGCAGGGCCATTGTTTAGTTTTGGATTAGCTCTTTTCTTTGCTTTATTGGTATGGGGTTTTGGTAAGCCTGTAAGAGAGCAGCTTCAGAGCACTGTTGTTGGTTCTATTGTGCCTGGAATGCCGGCAGAGAAAGCTGGAATTCTTCCGGGTGATGAAATATTAGAAATTGATGGAGTAAAAGTTCAAAGCTTCGCTGGAATGGTGGACTCAATACTTGAGAGAATAATTTATAGTGAAGGGGAACAAATAAAGCTGCTAATTAAAAGGAATGGATCTGATGAGCCGATAACTATTATTAGCGGCTATGAAAAAGAGAATAGACCTGCTCACCAAAGGCAAGATTTTAGAAAGATTGGAGTAGGCCCTATATCTGATTCTATTATTGCAGAAACCATCGAAAGCAGTCCGGCATTTAAATCGGGTCTTATGCCTGGTGATAAAATCATAGAGGCTAATGGTAGAAAATTGTTCAGTAGGGAATCTCTGACTTTTATAATTAACGCTATGGGAGAAGAAATCATCCCAATTGACCTTGTGGTTCAAAGGGGAGAAGAAGAGATTAATATTTCTATTAAGCCTGAATTGCCTGTGAGTCCTGAAGGTGCTTCCCCTATGTTAGGAATTCAATGGCAGGGTACTCCAATTACGCTGCAGCGCCCAGGCCCTAATCCTTTTAGTCAGGTTTGGGATGGTGGAACCGCAATCTTTCGAACGCTTAGTGCTATCATGCCTTGGCATGATGCTGATGTAAGCGTTTCTCAGATGAGTTCGGCGATAGGCATTGGGAATTATTATTATGAAACATTAAGTGACCCAGTTTATGGTTGGAGGTTTGCTTTTGTTTTAAGTGTTTTAATCAATGTTAATTTGGCCATGCTGAATCTTTTACCGCTTCCAGTACTTGATGGAGGGCATATTGTGATGTCATTGTATGAATGGGTATTTAAATCTCCAATTAATCTAAAGGTAATGGAAATGCTTCAATTTGGATGCGCGTTATTATTAATATCATTCATGGTTTATGTTACTTGGTTTGATGTTGGGGACCTTTCTAAGAAAGCAGGTGAAAGAGAGCCTGTAATTTTCGCCAAATGATTTTTCGTTAACGAAAAAAATTATGGACTTTGAGCATCCAACAAACTTTTATCTTTATGATAGGAGAAAGACTCGAGACGTTAAGGTAGGATCAGTTGGTATTGGTGCTGATAATCCGATCCGTATTCAGTCCATGATAACTACAGACACTTTGGACACGAAGGCTTCAATTGATGAGGTCCTTCAGCTTGCCGATGCTGGTTGTGAAATAGTGAGGATTACAGCTCAGACACGTCGGCATGCTGCAAATCTTCAACACATCTCTGAGGGTATTAGATCAGCTGGTTGCACAGTACCTTTGGTTGCGGACATTCACTTTAAACCAGATGCGGCTATGGAGGCTGCCAAATGGGTGGAAAAGGTTCGTGTCAACCCTGGTAATTATGCGGATAAGAAAAAATTCAAAACTCGAGAGTACACTAATGCAGAATATGCTGAGGAACTTGATAGAATTAGAGGGCAATTTTCTCCATTAGTAAAACTTTGTAAGGAGAGGTCAGTTGCAATGCGAATTGGCACGAATCATGGCAGTCTTAGTGATAGAATAATGAATCGTTATGGAGATACTCCAAAAGGTATGGTTGAAAGTGCCCTAGAATTTGCAAGAATCGCAAGAGATTTAGATTTTCACAACTTTGTGTTTTCAATGAAAGCTAGTAATCCTAAAGTCATGATAGGAGCATACCGATTGTTAGTATCTGCTTTAAATGAGAAAGGATCCGACTGGAATTACCCAATGCATGTGGGTGTTACAGAGGCTGGAGATGGAGAAGATGGTCGAATTAAAAGTGCCATAGGTATAGGTTCATTATTAAACGATGGTATTGGAGATACTGTCAGAGTCTCACTAACAGAGGATGCGATATTTGAGGTGCCAGTGGCTAAGAGTCTTGTCTCTGTATGTTCTCCTGATAATGAAGCGGAATGGAAAATAGTTGATGGAGAGAAGGCGCCCTTCGATCCCTATAATTACAGTAAGAGAAAAACCAGTAAAATTACCGTTCAAGGCATAGAAGTTGGAGGAAAAGAGACTATTCGAGTTTGTACAACTCAAAATAAATTTGAAGCAGTGTCTCATAAGCTTAAGGAGTTGGGTGATTTTCAGCCCGAGATTGTAACTGATAATTCTGGAATTATTGAAATTGATCCCCGAGACAATGATGAAATGCATCGGATTAATCAGCTCGAAGATCCTGTATTAGTGACAATAAAAGATAAAATAGATTTGCCTGTTGTGGCTGGGTTTAGATTACTAGCTTCTAGGCTTGGAGAAAGGCATTCAATTGTGCTAAAAGATACTTTCTTTCCAAGTAGTGATCCAAATCTCAAATTTGAAAAAACTTTACTTACTGCCGCATCACGTATGGGTTCCCTTCTTTGTGATGGCATTGGTGACGCGATATTAGTCCAAGGAGAGGAGGCTCCTGGTCAATCTCTTAGGTTATCGTACAACATTCTTCAATCAGCCGGCGTAAGAATTTTTAAGACTGATTATGTGGCTTGTCCGAGTTGTGGAAGAACACTATTTAATTTACAGGAAACAACTGCAAAAATACGTGAGGCTACTGGACATTTGAAAGGAGTTAGGATTGCGGTCATGGGGTGCATAGTAAACGGTCCTGGTGAAATGGCCGATGCAGACTTTGGCTATGTTGGTGGAGCTCCTGAAAAGATTAATCTTTATGTAGGAAAAGAAGCAGTTAAGTTCAATATACCACAGATCGAAGCAGTTGATAGACTCATTGATCTTATCAAAGAACATAACCGTTGGGTTGAACCGCCCATAAGCAATGGTTCCGTTGATGTTAATAAAATAGAGGAAAAAAGTGCAGTTAATCCCACCTGACTATTTTAGAAAATTGGATAGGGGTGAGATTTTCAATAATAATCATAGCCCTCTAGAAATTGATCTTGGCTGCGGAGATGGGTCTTTCTTGCTTGCTTTAGCCACCCATTATCCAGAAAAAAATTTTCTAGGAGTTGAGCGATTACTTGGTAGAGTACGGAAGGTTGTTAGAAAATCAAAAAATGCTTCTTTGAGTAACCTCAAAGTTCTCAGGCTTGAGCTTGCGTATACTGTTGAATGGTTATTACCTGATGATTGCGCTAGTCGTATTCATTTATTATTCCCAGATCCGTGGCCCAAAAAAAAACATCATAAAAGACGTCTCATTAATAAAAAATTTTGTGAGTCTTTAGCCAGAATTTTGAAAAGCGATGGAGAATTTTTATTCAAGACAGACCATCAGGAATATTTTGAAGAATCAATTTTAACCTTAGATAATTTCAATATGTTAGAAAAAATTACCTGGAACAGTGAACAGTTTTACCCTGTGACTGATTTCGAGAGGCTTTGGTTGAGGGAGGGTAAAGAAATTTATTCAGCAAGATATAAAATCAAAAAATAATATATCCTTTTGATATTATATAATTAAAAATCAACCAATCTTATTTAGTTCATTTAATCTGTGATGTGCGTTAGCTGAGTGACGAGTTTCAGGAAATTTCTCGATGACCATTTCGAGTAATTTCTTTGAGTGTTCTTCATCCTGCTTGTCTTCCAAATAAATTTGTTGAAGACGAAAAATTATGGCGGCGGCATCATTCTCAGGCCAATCTCTACTCTCTAGAGAATCTTCAAAAGTTTTAATTGAAGCATCTATATCTCTTAGGTGTTCATGTTGTATTTTTGCAATTTCAAAAACAGGAAAACGATTTTCGGGTTCTTCTTCTGCAATGGCTTTGTAAGCTTTTATGGCTCCTTCGTAGTCGCCTTGAGAAACTTTAGCTGCAGCTTTTGTTGTAGCGTCTACTTCCATTTCCTGTGGAGCAGAAAAGAAAAAAGCACCGATCCGATCACCGAGTATGGGTAGAATAACAAGCACTACAAATAGACCAACAGATACGGCTACAAAAAAGGTGACTACAAATTTCGTTCCGATTTCCCATTTTTCCCAGTTTGAAGAAATTAACCATATTAGAAAAACGGTGGTTCCAATTAATGCATTTATTATGATTAATCTCTTATTTGTCATGGGTGCTTTTGTTAAGAATTTTTGATTTTATGTATAATTGAGAGTTGGTTGATATATCAAAAATGGTCTAATTGCAGGCAAAAACTCTTCAAATTTGTCTTCTTAATTATTACAAAAACACTATAACTTATTCATTATTAATAAGAAATGTAATAATTATGTAATTATTAATATTTCATACATATGAATAAATTGGCCTGTAATTAATGACATTTTAGCGTCACATATTTATTTATTTATTACTTTAAAAAAACCTTGCAGTAATCACTATTATTAGTGATCTTATCATAAGACTTAAGAGTTAATTTAATTAACTAAACCTCGATATTTCATACACAAACAAAAAACAGAAAATGAAAAAGAATTTATTTAAGCAATTTATGGTTTTAATCCTAGCTTTTGGCTTTGGGATCGCTGGTGCATTTGCTGAAACTAAGTACGATTGTTCAGAGATAGGTAAGCAAGCGAAAACAAGTGTTGCTGCTAAACCTTCAAGCGCTTCCTCTGTTGTAGCAAAGTTAGTCAAAAAATATGATGATTGTGTTTGTGCAATTGTTAAAGGGGCAATTGATGGAGGAGGTGACGTTAAAAGCGTTGTTAAGGCAGCTGTCAAAGCGGCTCCAACTCAATCAGCAGCTATCCATGAATGTGCTGTTTCTGCGGCGCCCAAGTCAGCAAAGGCAATCAGCGCAGCAATTGACTCTGTTTTAGGAGACGGAGCAGATTTCGGTACTGAGCCTGTTGTTGTTAGCGGTGTTTATCTTATTGCGCCTGTTGCATCAGCTGGTGGTGGATCTGGTTTCTTTGGACCTTTGACTGCTGAGGAATTAGCTGCTCAACAAGAGTTAATTGATAGATTGTTAGGAAAATTGACTGAGACACCAACAACTCCTACAGACGCTAATTAAAACCTAAGATTTTTTATTAATATTTTAAATTCAAAGACCCCGTATCAGCGGACCTAATCAATAATGAAAAAGCTGACTTTCCTGATCACAACATTGCTTTCAATGACCATTTTTGTAAATGGTCAGGGTCTTCTAAGTGTAGGCCAATCTGGGTCATTCGAAGATTTTGAAACCCAACTTCCATTTACTGCCACTGTTACCGGTGACGTTGGATTTGACAGTAACGTAGGTAACAGACCTGATGGTTTTGAGGAAGAATCTGGATACGTACGCGGTGGCGTTGGGGCAGCTTATGCTGGAGGATCACGAACAACGCACGTAGATTTGAATGCGAGGTTATCGACACTTTATTACTTTGATCAACCTGATGCTCAAGGAAATGACAATTTCCAAACTGGAAGATTGGGACTTAAAATTCATCACAAGGTCAATCCAACTATCACTATCGGAAATAACGCTTATTGGAGTCATGAAATAGAGCCAGATGATGCAATTGGCGCTTCTGCTTCTAGGCGCCTTGACCAATACTCTTACGGTTATAACAGCACATGGTTGTCACGTTCATGGAGTAGAAGATTGAGCACTGTTACTAGATATTCTGTTACAGGTATTGACTACGAGGGTGAACTTGAATCGGTTGGCGAAGATCGTTTTTCTCAAACTTTTTCACAAGAAGTACGGTACGTCCTTGATCGCTTAACTTCACTTGTTGGTGAGTATAGAAGGGCAAATACAGATTATGATGTTGTAAACCTTGATTATGACGCCAATTACCTTCTTGCTGGAGCTGATCATAAGTTCAGTGATAACGTCAGTGGTACGTTAAGATTAGGTGGAGAGAATAGGGACTATGATAGTAATGATGACGATGGTTGGAATCCATATGCCGAGGCATCTTTAAGGTATGAATTGAGCGATCGTACTAATCTTGTTTGGTTTACTCGTTACGGTTATGAAGACTCTGAAGTGTTTTATCACTTGTCGAATTCAAGATCTACTTTCAGAACAGCACTAAATGCAAATCATTCATTCTCGGATGATCTTCGAGGAAAAGCTGGCCTCAGCTACCACAGTAGTGATTATGATCGTGGTGTTCTTTCAGAGCTAACTGAATATGGGGTTAGCTTAAATCTTGGTTTGAATTATAGAGTTATGTCTAATACAGATGTTAATCTAGGTTATACAATTACTCATCATGCTTCTGACAGTGCATTTCGTGAGTTTGATAGGCACCGTCTATGGGCTGGATTAAGTGTTACATTCTAAGTTCTTTTCAGCATAAAAAATAATTTCAATCCCCTTTCTGTTTTCAGATGGGGGATTTTTTATTAATCGTTGAGAAATTTGAAGAATGATCTTATTTTACTAATTCCAAATTCATTCTAGATTCACCTCAATTATATAAAAATACTAATATGGCCAAACAGAGCGAGACTAAGCTCCATGCACTTGATTATTGGCAGGTTGCTAGGAACCGTTATTCGGTGATTCTCCTAACTTTTGCTTTGGTCTTTATGACCGCATTGGTTATCGCTTATCTTAGACCCTCTGAATATTTAGGAAGGGTCCAGATTCAAGTCCAAAGGGTAGCAAGAGATATCGAGGTGTTTCGGGAAACTGGATCAGTTGGTAATTTAGGTTCAGAACAGCTGCCCTATATGACATTCATGCAGACTCAATTTGAAATTATTCAAAGTAGAGAAACTTTGAAACAAGTCATAACAAAGGGTAAAGATTCTGCAGGTAACCCTCTAAACCTAAAAAAGGCATGGGGATATAATAGTGACGAAGATGCTTATCGAAAGCTAAAGAAGAAAGTAGAGACACAAGATGTTAGGGGTACTGATCTGATTGACATCGAAGTTTATGATACTGACCCAGCATTAGCTGCTGATATCGCTAATGCTGTTGCAGATGCTTATAACATTCGAAGGCAGGAAGAAGAAAAAAATAGGGCAACAAAAGCTCTTACGCTTTTAGATGCACAAATAAAAAAGCAAGAGGGAAGGCTGGAGGCTGCTCGTAATAATATGATCGAGCTCATGGAGGAGCTTAATATAGTTGACTTAAGCTTAGGTGAGCCGGTTTGGCTTAGAGGCAGCCAACCAAATACAGGAACTGCATCATTAGTGCTGGCTGCAAAACAGAGAGAATTTGCAGCTGAGGAAGCAATTCAAAATCTTAGGTCTACAATTAAATCTTTGACGACACTTGAGGGTGAAGAACTCATTAAATCTGCTGTTGATTTAGGTGTAAAAAATGAAACTCTAACAAGTGGATGGGGCGAATATCAGTCGCTTGAGTTGAACCGAGCGGCGCTCGTAGATAGCGGGGTAGGAATCAAACACCCAAAGATTTTAAATATCGATTCGCAATTAGATTTGAGAATGAAACAATTATTAGGAGCAGTTGAAACTCATAAAAAAGCACTCAGTACTCAGCTTGCTATGGCTGAACAGCAATTCGAAAATTCTAGGGAAAGCAAAGAGAGGACTGAGAAAATGTCCCTACAAGAACGTAAACAAAATGTTAGATACATTGAGGCTAAAAAAGAATATGAATTATCAAAGGAGATGCTCAATGGGATGCAGTCTCAATTAGCCAAGGAAACAATTGATAAAGAAGGTCAGCGGACACCATTAGTTATTCACGAAAAAGCGGAACCATCAGACGTCGATAAACCCGCAAGACCCAATATCAAACTACACTTAGTTCTTGGTGCGGCTGTAGGTCTTATCTTTGGAATAGGTATGGCATTTTTTCTTGAATACCTTGATACCTCTGTAAAAAGCCTAGACGAGGTTGAGTATTATTTGGATCTCCCAGTATTAGCAGTCATACCTAAGGATGTTGGAGTCATACACAAGCAGAGTGGCCTTAGTCCTGATGCTGAAGCTTATCGAATTTTAAGAACTAATATTGAGTTTAATAGGAAAAATGCTGATGCAAATTCTATTACTCTAGTCAGTGGGGGAGCAGGAGAAGGTAAATCAACTACTCTTGTAAATTTAGCCTATGTATGTGCCCAGGGTGGATACAACACACTAATGATTGATGGTGATTTAAGAAGGCCGCAGCTACACACATTTTTTAATATTAACAATTCGGTTGGATTAACTAACTACCTAACAACTGATCTCCAATTAGAGGATGTCATATTACAGACAGCCTATGAGAATCTTTATTTTATGCCTTCTGGAATTCTCCCAGCTGACGCTGCTGGTATATTGAATTCGAGAAGAATGTCTGAACTTATAGCGGATGTTAAGAGTCGTTTTGATTTAGTTTTTATTGATTCTCCACCGATACTTGGAGTTAGTGATGCGTCGGTGCTTTCATCTGAGGTTGATTTAACGATTATTGTTATTCAACATAGAAAGCTGCCAAGAGGAATGCTAGTGCGGGTAAAACAGGCAATACAAAATGTTGGAGGAACAGCTTTGGGTGTAGTGTTAAACAATGTTGATGTAAGGTCTGATAATCAGTATCAATATTATACAAGTTACTATACTTATTATGCTCCTAGGAATTTGGATCCAAATATGAATTCTAATTCTGATGATTTATTTAAATCTGGAGGCAAGGTTGCTTCAAATGACAGGGATAATTTAACAGCTGAAGACAAGTTTTGAATTAACTAACCAAATAATGAAAATGATTAATTTATCTAATAGTAAAAAAAGATTACTTACATTTTTTCTTTTTTCATTAATTTTTGCTTGGTCGGTTTCAGCAGCAGAACCCATTCTACAAAAAGGTCAATCTTTTGGGTTAAGGCTTACAGGTGTACCAGCAGATGATCAAACTTCGATCAGTCAGACATATACGATTAGTGACGGAGGAACCATTAAGCTTCTTTATTTAGAAGAAATGCCAGCTGAAGGGCTAAAGCCATCACAATTAATGCGGAGTGTTGAAAAAGCCTACATTGATGCACAAATATTTACTAAGCCAAACGTTGTAATCACACTTGGAGAAGCAGGTTCAATACAGCGTTATGTGAGCGTTTTGGGAGAAGTTAATACTCGTCGCGGAGTAAGTTATACGCCGGGTCTTACTCTTCTCGAAGCAATAGCACAGTGTGGTGGTTTTTCTGATTTTGCCAACCCCAAGAAAGTGAAGCTAACCAGAAAGGGTAAAGCTACCATTCACGATTTATCAAGAACAACGAGCAAGGCTAATGTTAAATTAGAGCCTAATGATATTATAAATGTTCCCTCTAGAGGGTTATTTGGCGGTTAAGGAAAATCATTATCCGGATTTCACCAGATCAATGTTTCTTACTAGGTAAGAAGCGCCTGATACAATTGTTATCGTAATGCATATAAAAATGAGAGAATTGCCAATCAATGGATGATTGATGAATTCAAATTTTTTGAGAGCTGTTTCTTTAGTTCCTAAAATAATCAAGAAATATGTGGCGGCTATGATTTGAGAGGTAGTTTTCCATTTTCCTAAAGAGTCGGCTGATAGAACGCTTCCTTGATTTGATGCAAGCAATCTAAGTCCAGTGACTAAAAATTCTCTTCCTATAATGGTAATTGTTATCCATGCCGGGAATACGTTTTCTTTTGAAAGAATTATAAACACCGAACTAGTAAGAATTTTATCAACTAATGGATCCATTAACGCCCCAAAGTCAGTAACTAAGTTCAACTTTCTTGCAATGTAACCATCCAGAAAGTCGGTGATGGAAGCCAACAGAAAAAGTATTGTTGCAATTGTAATTCGACAATCTAATAAATTAATAGCCTCTAAGCTCTTATCTGGAATCGACATTACGGCAACAAATAGTCCTGTTATAAATAGTCTTCCCGTTGTTAGCTGATTCGGTAAATTCATTTACTGTAATATAAATTAGACAAATTTTTTCCAGATTGGGAGAGTGTTTTTTATTTTATTCAAATACCACTCAGATAATTGATAGGCACTTTTACTGTGCGGGCTTGATATTCTGAGGACCAGTGAAGGCTCAGATACTGCCACGAAGCCTAATCGGTGAATAATTTTAGCATTATGATCCCCATATTTTTCCATGGCTTCCACTGACAAGTTTTGGGTAATGCTGTAAGCTAATTTTTCATAAGCGCTATACTCAATGCCCTTAATTTCTTTGCCTTTTTCGATTTTTCTTACAACGCCCCAGAAAATTAGGACTGCCCCATATTGAGGACTCCACTCAGGATCGGCATTATCTAAGGCTTTATTAGATAAAATTAGATCAAGATTTTGCATTGTTAGTTGCGCTATTGCTTGTTCGCATTTTGAATTGAGACGAGTATTACATTACTCGCAACTTTAGTAACACGAGCAAGGAAAAAAATGAGTAAAAATGACTTTGGTTTAATTGGTCTGGCAGTAATGGGACAGAATTTAGTCCTTAATGTCGCTAGCAGGGGATTTAAAGCATCCGTTTATAATCGAACTGTTGAAACAATGAAGGGATTTCTGGATGGTCCTGCTAAGGATACTAATATTGAAGGATTTGAAGACCTTCAAGAGTTTGTATCAAGTCTTTCAAGGCCTAGAAAAATTATGCTTTTAGTAAAGTCTACGGCTGCTAACGACATTAATGATAGAGATGCGGTAGATAAAGTTATCGAACAGCTCATCCCATTATTAGAAGAGGGGGATTTAATTATTGATGGTGGTAATTCTTATTATATTCATAGCGAACGTCGTTCTAAAGATCTTTTGGAAAAAGGGCTGTTATTTATTGGAACGGGAGTTTCTGGAGGAGAAGAAGGAGCATTAAAAGGGCCAGCCATAATGCCTGGAGGGCCAACAGAAAGTTGGGAGATAATAAGGCCAGTTTTTGAATCTATTTCAGCAAAGGTTGATGGTGAGCCTTGTGTGACTTTACTCGGTCCAGGGGGGGCAGGTCATTATGTAAAAATGGTTCACAATGGTATTGAATACGGAGATATGCAGTTAATTTGTGAGGCATATAATATATTTAAAGCGGCAGGATTTAGACCTGAAGAACTCGCTAAAGTTTTTTCTGAATGGAACGATGGCGACTTGGAAAGTTATTTGATTCAAATTACTAGTAAAATTTTTGAAGAAAAAGATCATCAAAGTAACCAAGCGGTTGTTGATATGATTCTTGATAGAGCAGGTCAAAAAGGAACCGGGAGGTGGACAGTTATGAGTGCTGCCGAAAATGGTGTTGTCATTTCAACTATCAATGCAGCTGTTGAAGCTAGGATACTTTCTTCGATGAAGGATCAGAGAATAAGTGCTTCCTCTCAATTAAGTGGGCCAAACCAGAATTCCTTTAATGACCATATGTTACCAAAGGATGAATTGATAAGAAAAGTCAAAGATGCTTTACATGCATCAAAAATCATTTCTTATGCTCAGGGATTGGATTTAATGAAAAAAGTGGGAGAAAATCATTCTTGGAACCTTAACCTTGGAGAAATAGCTAAGATTTGGAGAGGCGGATGTATCATTAGAGCTAGATTTCTTAACCGTATAACCGAAGCCTATGATCGTAATCCAAACTTGGAGAATCTCATGCTTGATAGCTATTTTAATCAAATATTGGAGCAAAGTCAGTCAAGTTGGCGTGAAATTGTAAATTTGGCTTTAAATTCAGGTATTCCTGTCCCCGCATTTAGTGCTTCTTTGGGATATTATGATAGTTATCGTTCAGAAAGACTTCCAGCGAATCTTTTGCAGGCACAGAGAGATTTTTTTGGTGCTCATACCTATGAAAGAGTGGATAAGCCTAGAGGAGAATTTTTCCACACTAATTGGCCAGACGTTATTGATGATTAACGCATTATACAGATAAATACATTAAAAATTACGACTTCAGGTAAAAAAAACGTCAAAAACACTTAAATTCAGCAGAAAATAGTTTGACGATCATCGGGTGTCGTCTATAATTCCCGCCCCCCTGACCGGAAGAAGTTAGGGATCCCTGAAAACCTCAAGGGCAGATGTCATCAAATGTTGCATCAGTTTTTATTGTTTTAAGGGAAGTTGTTGATCTTTGAGAAAACAGATTCAATTAAACTTTAGTTTTCGGACTGGAGTAAGATTGAAAGAAAATTGAAAAAGCTAATTTGTACGTTGCGTACCGCTCGTTTAAAGCGATGTGGTGCGCGGTAAACGGGGTGCTTGAAAGTAGGCACCCCGATTCCCGTCAGAATATTTGTCGAAGTTGGTTTTCCAACTAGACTACATACTTTCTTTTCGGAGAGTTTGATTCTGGCTCAGAACGAACGCTGGCGGCGTGGATAAGACATGCAAGTCGAACGAGATCCTTAGCAAAGCTTGCTTTGCTAAGTCTAGTGGCGAACGGGTGAGTAACACGTGAGCAACCTGCCCAGAAGCAGGGGATAAGCCACCGAAAGGTGGTCTAATACCGTATGTGATTTCAAGAGGCATCTCTTGATGATTAAAGGGGGGGACCTTCGGGCCTCCCACTTCTGGATGGGCTCGCGGCCTATCAGCTAGTTGGTGAGGTAATGGCTCACCAAGGCAACGACGGGTAACTGGTCTGAGAGGATGATCAGTCACACTGGAACTGAGACACGGTCCAGACACCTACGGGTGGCAGCAGTCGAGAATCATTCACAATGGGCGAAAGCCTGATGGTGCGACGCCGCGTGGAGGATGACAGCCCTAGGGTTGTAAACTCCTGTCATGAGAGAGTAAAGACTTAACGTTAATAACGTTGGGTCCTGATAGTATCTCAAGAGGAAGGGACGGCTAACTTCGTGCCAGCAGCCGCGGTAATACGAAGGTCCCAAGCGTTGTTCGGAATTACTGGGCGTAAAGCGTGCGTAGGCGGAATGGTAAGTCAGATGTGAAATCCCGGGGCTCAACCTCGGAACTGCATCCGATACTGCCAATCTAGAGTAGTGGAGGGGAGTCTGGAATTCACGGTGTAGCAGTGAAATGCGTAGATATCGTGAGGAACACTAGTGGCGAAGGCGAGACTCTGGACACTAACTGACGCTGAGGCACGAAGGCTAGGGTAGCGAAAGGGATTAGATACCCCTGTAGTCCTAGCAGTAAACGGTGTGCGTTTGGTGTGGGCGGGTTCGACCCCGTCCGTGCCGAAGCTAACGCGTTAAACGCACCGCCTGGGGAGTACGGCCGCAAGGCTAAAACTCAAAGAAATTGACGGGGACCCGCACAAGCGGTGGAGTATGTGGCTTAATTCGATGCAACGCGAAGAACCTTACCTAGGCTTGACATGCTTGTCGTAGTTCTGTGAAAGCAGATCGTCAGTTCGGCTGGACTTGCACAGGTGCTGCATGGCTGTCGTCAGCTCGTGTCGTGAGATGTTGGGTTAAGTCCCGCAACGAGCGCAACCCCTATGATTAGTTGCCAGCAAGTAATGTTGGGGACTCTAGTCAGACTGCCTGTATTAAACAGGAGGAAGGTGGGGACGACGTCAAGTCAGTATGGCCCTTACGCCTAGGGCTGCACACGTACTACAATGCTCAGTACAATGTGAACCGATACCGCAAGGTGGAGGAAATCCTGAAAACTGAGCTCAGTTCGGATTGTGGGCTGCAACTCGCCCACATGAAGCTGGAATCGCTAGTAATGGCACATCAGCTACGGTGCCGTGAATACGTTCCCGGGTCTTGTACACACCGCCCGTCACATCATGGAAGCCGCTCGCACCCGAAGTACCTTCATTAAGAAGGTCCTAAGGTGTAGGTGGTAACTGGGATGAAGTCGTAACAAGGTAGCCGTAGGGGAACCTGCGGCTGGAACACCTCCTTTCTAAGGAGCAATTCGCCGATTCTAACTCACAACGAATCACTTTTTTTCGTCTAATTTTTAGACACACAATTTGAAAAGAATGTAAAAGCGAACAGGTCGATACCTAAAGCACCCATTAAGGGTCTTGGTTTCATTATGAAATCATACGCAAAGGTGATTACTGAAGGTGAAAGCCTCAGTGACCTCGAGCTCAAAGCTTGAATAGGTTAGTTAATTCTAACCACAATCGTACCACAATTACTTTAATGAAGTTCGCAACGTACTAATTAGTTTTTTCATTTTTCTCCCAACTTCCCGTGTTTCAGGTTTATTCCTGGCAAAAATTTAACGGGGGCATAGCTCAGTTGGTAGAGCATCTGCTTTGCAAGCAGAGGGTCTGCGGTTCGAATCCGCATGCCTCCACCATTTTTTTTGGTGGGCCACATTGCCCTTAAATTTAGCGGGGTCTGTAGCTCAGCTGGTTAGAGCACCGCCTTGATAAGGCGGGGGTCACAGGTTCGAGTCCTGTCAGACCCACCATTATCTAACCAAGTTTAGCGCGTCGTTGGTCTTTTTTCTTTATGGGTTTTCCTGTTCTTTGATATCTGTATACTGGGTAGAACAATCTGCAATTTTATTGATAGAGCTCTGGCCGAACTTGGCCGGGTTCAATCTTGCAAAACTTTAGTGAAAACGGCTTCGAGATCAGTTTCGTCGGTTTTGTTCTTTGAACAGAACTGACAATCGGATCGAGAAACAAGTTACTAAGGGCACACGGTGAATGCCTTGGTGCCAGTAGGCGATGAAGGACGTGTTTAAGCTGCGATAAGCCTCGGATAGCTGCACTCAAGCTATGACCCGGGGATTTCCGAATGGGGTAACCTGTATTCCTTAATAGGAATACGTTCCTCCCTGAATATATAGGGGAGGATACGCGAACCCGGTGAAGTGAAACATCTCAGTAACCGGAGGAAAAGAAAGCGAATGCGATTCCGTAAGTAGTGGCGAGCGAAAGCGGATCAGCCCAAACCAGGGGCTTTGCTCCTGGGGTTGTAGGGCTCCGATGTGGTATCCTGAAAGTTAGTTGAAAGCGATGGAAAACGCTTCCATAGAAGGTGAAAGGCCTGTAGACGAAAACTGGATGGAGCCTAGGATGTCCCTGAGTAATACGGAACACGTGAAACTCCGTATGAATCTGCGCCGACCATGGCGTAAGGCTAAATACTAACTGGCGACCGATAGTGAACTAGTACCGTGAGGGAAAGGTGAAAAGTACCCCTTTGAGGGGAGTGAAATAGTACCTGAAACCGTGTGCCTACAAGGAGTGGGAGCCTCTTCGGAGGTGACCGCGTGCCTTTTGCTTAATGAGTCTACGAGTTAGTGTCTGTGGCAAGCTTAAGCGCTTTTGGTGCGTAGGCGTAGCGAAAGCGAGTCCGAATAGGGCGACCATAGTCGCAGGCGCTAGACCCGAAACGGAGGTGACCTACCCATGGCCAGGTTGAAGCAACGGTAAAACGTTGTGGAGGACCGAACCGGTACAGGTTGAAAACTGTTCGGATGAGCTGTGGGTCGGAGTGAAAGGCTAATCAAACCCCGTGATAGCTGGTTCTCCTCGAAATGCATTTAGGTGCAGCGTCGCGTGCTTACCCTCGGGGGTAGAGCACTGAATGAGCTAGGGCCCATACCAGGGTACCAAACTCAACTAAACTCCGAATACCGGGGGGTGGAACGCGGCAGTGAGACTGCGGGGGATAAGCTTCGTAGTCGAAAGGGAAACAGCCCAGATCAGCAGCTAAGGTGCCTAAATAGTGCTCAGTGGAAAGGAGGTGGGATTTCATAGACAGTGAGGATGTTGGCTTAGAAGCAGCCACCATTTAAACAAAGCGTAACAGCTGACTCATCGAGAGATCCTGCGCCGAAAATGATTGGCGATAAGCACTATACCGAAGCTCTGGATGCACAGTTTACTGTGCGTGGTAGAGGAGCGTTCTCAACACCTTGAAGCCTTAAGGCGACTGATGGTGGAGCGTTGAGAAGTGAGTATGTAGACATGAGTAACGATAAGCCGGGTGAGATCCCCGGCCGCCGTAAACCCGAGGTTTCCTGGGCCATGCTGGTCATCCCAGGGTTAGTCGGGACCTAAGCCGAGGCCGATGGGCGTAGGCGATGGAAAACTGGTTAATATTCCAGTACCTCCGAAAACTTAAACTAGAAGGACGCGGGAGTGGAGAAATAACAACTGACGAATTAGTTGCTTGAGGCCTTCGGGCTGATTGGTTTTTCGAAACGACCGCCAAGAAAAGTTCTAGTGTATGCTATGGAGCCCGTACCGTAAACCGACACAGGTGGGTGGGTAGAATATACTAAGGCGCAAGAGTGAAACCCTGTTAAGGAACTCGGCAATTTAGCCCCGTAACTTCGGGAGAAGGGGTCCCGGGACTTGTCCCGGGCGCAGTGAAAGGGCCCATCCGACTGTTTAGCAAAAACACAGCATTCTGCGAACACGCAAGTGGAAGTATAGGATGTGACACGTGACCAATGCCAAAAGATTAAGGGGAGGTGTTAGCCTTCGGGCGAAGCTCTGATCCTAAGTCCTGGTGAATGTCGGCCGTAACTATAACGGTCCTAAGGTAGCGAAATTCCTTGTCGGGTAAGTTCCGACCTGCACGAATCGTGCAACGAGATGGGCGCTGTCTCAACAGGGAGCTCAGTGAAATTGTATCCGCGGTGAAGATGCCGCGTACCCGCAGAAGGACGGAAAGACCCTATAGACCTTAACTGTACGCTGTCACTGGTTTCTCGATTTTAATGCTCAGCATAAGTGGGAGGCTTTGAACCATTCCTCTAGGGGAATGGGGAGCCAACAGTGAGATACCACCCTTTAGCATTGGGAAATCTAACCTCTAGCCTTTATCAGGCAGAGGGACCATGGCAGCCGGTCAGTTTGACTGGGGCGGTCTCCTCCTAAAGAGTAACGGAGGAGCGCGAAGGTAGGCTCAGCGCGGTTGGCAATCGCGTTTCGAGTGCATTGGCATAAGCCTGCCTAACTGCGAGACTTACAAGTCGAGCAGAGACGAAAGTCGGCCAAAGTGATCCGGCGGTGGAATATGGAATCGCCGTCGCTCATCGGACAAAAGGTACCTTAGGGATAACAGGCTGATCGCGCCCAAGAGTTCATATCGACGGCGCGGTTTGGCACCTCGATGTCGGCTCGTCACATCCTGGGGCTGGAGAAGGTCCCAAGGGTTCGGCTGTTCGCCGATTAAAGTGGCACGCGAGCTGGGTTCAGAACGTCGCGAGACAGTTCGGTCCTCTATCCTCTGTGGGCGTAGGAAAATTGAGGGGTTCAAACTCTAGTACGAGAGGACCGAGTTTGACGAGCCTCTGGTGCTCCGGTTGTCGCGTCAGCGGCATAGCCGGGTAGCTAAGCTCGGAACAGATAAGCGCTGAAAGCATCTAAGCGCCAAGCTATTCCCAAGATAAATTTTCCCTGAAGGATCGTGGAAGACTACCACGTTGATAGGCTGCTTGTGTAATGATGGTTAACATCTTTAGCTTAGCAGTACTAATAATCCGTTCGACTTGTTTCACTATCCTCCGTTTTCACAAATTTGTGAATTGACCCGTGCCGTTTGGCAAAGGGTTTTGGATATAAACTTTCGGAAAATTCTACCAGTATACAGATGTCAGCGAATTGGATTACTAATCCCGCTGATTGATCTTTGACAATTTAATCTCTTTGATAAGTGCCAGAACTAAATTTCTGGTTACTAGAGGTCACCATTCAACTGCCTAAAATTTAAGGTTATTTTGAATTGTGGATTCTGGTGACCATAGCGTAATGGAACCACCCGTTCCCATCCCGAACACGGAAGTGAAACATTGCAGCGCCGATGGTAGTGTAGCGAAAGGCTACGTGAGAGTAGGTCGTTGCCAGTTTAATTTTTCTTATTTTATATAAGTATAAAAAACCCAACCCTTTATGGGGTTGGGTTTTTTATGTTTTAATATCCTTAAAGAGGTGGCTTGTGAAATAATCAGGTTTGGGGTTAAGATGTTTTAACTAAAATAAAATGAAAGAATATAGACTAAAACGACTATTTAATTCTAAGTCTGGTCGGTGCTTTGATGTAGCAATTGATCATGGTTTTTTTAATCAATATGGATTTCTTGGAAGTATTGAAGATGCTTCAGCAGCGATATCTACTGTTGTTAATGCTGGTCCCGATGCCGTTCAATTGACGATAGGTCAGGCCAAACATTTACAAGCTGTTTCTGGTAAAGAAAAGCCTTCATTGGTTTTACGGGTGGATGTTGCAAATATTTATGGCAAGGAGTTACCGGATTCCCCGTTCAGTAGTGTGATAGGCGATGCAGCTCTTCAAGCCGTTCAACTCGATGCAGCTTGTATATGTGTAAATTTATTCGAGATACCAGGAGCGCCGGAAGTTCATGCTCAGTGCATTGATAATATTTTGCAATTAAAGCCAGAGTGTGACCTTTATGGAATGCCGATGATGGTAGAACCATTAGTTTTCAAAGAGAACCAAGAATCTGGAGGTTATACTGTTAATGGTGACGAAAAACAAATTATGCCGTTAGTGAGACAGGCTGTGGAGCTTGGAGCTGATATAATTAAGGCTGACCCAACTGATGATGTTTCAGAATATCATCGAGTAGTTGAAGTTTCGGGTCAGATCCCAGTACTCGTAAGAGGTGGAGGCAAGGTTTCTGACGAAGAAATTTTAAAGCGTACAGAAAGCATAATTGCGCAAGGAGTTTCAGGTATTGTGTATGGCAGAAATGTAATCCAACACGAAAACCCTGCAGGAATTACTAAAGCTCTCATGTCTGTCGTTCATGATGGTTTAAGTGCGGAAGAAGCGATGGACTTGATAAAATAAATTAATCAATGACTAAAAAAATCAATGTTGGAGTCATTGGCGGTGGTCTCATGGGAAGGGAGGTCGCTAGTGCCTTTGGTAGATGGTTTGCTCTTAAAGATAGCTCTGTGAATCCTGCGTTAGTAGGGGTAGCAGACCTAAACGCTGATGCACTAGATTGGTTTAAATCTGTACCAGGCTGCACTACTCTGACCCAAGACTACAGGGAATTACTCGAAAATTCAGAGATTGATGTTGTCTATGTGGCTGTTCCACATAATTTACACGAAAAAATTTATACTGATGTTTTGGATTCAGGAAAGGATCTTCTGGCGGAAAAACCATTCGGTATTGATCTTGGGTCTGCGGAAAGAATTTTGCGTAAGACAACTGATTCTGGAAGGTTTGTAAGATGCAGTTCTGAATTCCCTTATTTTCCTGGAGCCTTAAGAGTTTATAAGGCTGCCTCGTCTGGAGAGTTTGGAAGAATACTGGAGGTAAGATCAGGATTTCATCACAGTAGTGATCTGGACCCGAATAAACCGGCTAATTGGAAAAGGCAATCAGCAACTTGTGGGGAAATTGGTGTTTTAGGTGATTTAGGAATGCATGTTTGTCATGTTCCTTTTCGATTAGGATGGAAACCAAATTCTGTGTATGCTCAATTGCAGAAGGGATACTCCGAAAGACCTGGAGGAATTTGTGATACTTGGGACAATGCAATGCTGCATACTTGGGTAAAAATAGAAGGTTCAGGAGACGTGCCCATGAGGTTAGAAATGAAAAGATTGGCACCTGGGGAAACGGACACCTGGTTTATTGAAGTTATTGGTACTGAAGGTGGAGCAAAATTTAGCACCAAAAATCCTAGAACTTTTTGGACGTTTTCTCGTGAGTCCGAGCAAAAGTGGAGCCGTATTGATATTGGATTTGATACAAGTTTTAAAACGATAACAGGAGGAATATTTGAACCGGGATTTCCTGATGTGTTAATGCAGATGTGGGCAGCTTTTTTTGCGGAACGTGAAGGAGTTCTAGGTGAACATTTTGGATGTGTTACTCCGAATGAGGCAGTTTTTAGTCATCAATTATTTAGCGCTGCTATCGAATCTCAAAAAAGTAATCAATCTATATCAATAAACCATAAATGATACGGTTGTAGATTAATCTAAAGATCAGCATGAATACAGAAAGTCAATTTGAGCGAAGAGGTATTCTTGCTGCTGGAAATTGGATAGTGGATCATGTTAAAGTTATTGATACTTATCCAGATCAAGATGCGCTCTCATTTATTCTTGAACACTCGAAATCTAATGGCGGGGGGCCATACAATTTGCTAAAAGATTTTGTTAGTTTAGGGGTAGACTTTCCATTAAGAGCCTCCGGTTTGGTGGGGGATGACGATGATGGTAATTGGATAATTAAGGATTGTTTGGATAGTGGAATTGATGCATCTGGATTAATTAAAACCA
>Ga0209404_10000636_pt1 | contig 26922 bp, 25 predicted proteins | sample TroAtlMetagenome_2_FD_187447 | JGI IMG/M metagenome (GOLD analysis project Ga0209404, IMG submission 187447) | Marine eukaryotic phytoplankton communities from Atlantic Ocean - Tropical Atlantic ANT8 Metagenome (SPAdes) (version 2) | ecosystem: Environmental > Aquatic > Marine > Oceanic...
CGAGAGATCTTCCAGATCTATAATGTGACCTAGAAGGTTTGCTGCGACCCTGGCTGCTGAGGGTGCTGCTTCCCAGACGCGCACCCCGTCTTCAGACTCCGGCTTGTTTGAGAGATGATGGTCTATGGATAAACCACACTTAGGGTGATAGGGAAGATCACAGATCGCAGTTTTGCTGTTGATAAAATCATCATAGAGTCCGTTTTTCAGGGCTCCGGGATGTCCGAATACAACCTCTGCTTCAGGCCATCTCCTGAGCAAAATCGCGCCGGAAAGGACCCCATCGAGATCACTGTCCGTCAGAATCCTTGTTATTTCCAACTCGTCGACACCCGCCATAGCCATTCCTGAAGCCACCCTGATGTATCGCTTCCGCTTCCCAAGGGTTCTTCCCACCCTCCATTAATCGAGCTTCATGGAGACTTCCTGCGGGTTCATACTTGCCAATCATCGGAGTATACTTCTGTTGCAGTACCCGCAAGGGCACTGGAGCTTCCCAAAAGGGCACGTTGAGGCAGGGGAAGATCACCATTCTACTGCTAGGCGTGAGCTGTTGGAAGAAACAGGGATTGAGGAAATACGCATCATTCCGTCATGGTCCGAACGAACTGAGTATTCTTATTCCAGAAAGGGTTCTGTAAATCAGAAGCAGGTCTATTGGTACCTCGCCATAACCGACGAATTTCAAGTGAAATTATCTCATGAGCATACTAATTTTCTATGGCTAGACCCTGAAAGTGCGATTGACCAATTGACGTTTGAGCAGGAAAAAATTGTCCTTTCAAACGCTAGAAAGGTGCTTGAAAATTTGAGGGCGGACTAAACCCTTTTTCCCAATGGCGTCCAAAGGGTTTCATCTTCACCCATCTTCGCAGTGAGCCACCGACCGAGTACAAAACAGTGATCCGAGAGTCTGTTAAGATAGCTAATTATCTCAGGCCTGATCTCTCCTCGAAGTTTGCAAGCCTCTCTCTCCGCTCTTCGGACGATCGTACGAGCCATATGCAAATTCGCCACTGCAGGGTTACCGGTTGGGAGAATGAACGATTGTAATGGCTCCACGTCCTCTAGCATGGAATCCATTTCCTCTACTAGTCGAACCCCTGCATCTGCACCGATAATCGACATCTGCTCCGGGACGCCGCCAGGAGGGCAAGCACATTCGGCCCCCACATCAAACAACTCCTGTTGTATTCTACCAAGCATCTCGTCAGCGCTTTCATACACCGGGACAAGTGCGGCCATCAAACCGCCGTCCGGTGCATGGGTTGGTGCCCTGTCGAGCTCCATACGGACGACACCAATAGAGGAATTCGCCTCATCAATCGTTCCGTAAATCGACACCCTAGGAGCTTCCTTTCCAACCCGGGTCCCGTCGACAAGAGAGGTTTCACCACCATCTCCACCGCCAGTGTGGACCTTCGTGATACGAACCATGTGACTACGGAAACATCTCTCACATATCAGCAATCGGTTCAGACCACTTAGATTCTGAAATGGAATTCAATGCAGAGTCTATTGCCTCGATCCACGCGGAATCAACGACCTCCCACCCTCCAAATTCTTCGAGATACTTCTCACTATTATTTGCAGATTCTTCTTGTTCAAGATGAATGTAAATACGGATTAAGGCCGCATGACTCATCGCCCCAAGCCATTCTTCATCAGCATCCCAGGATCTCTCAAAACACGATATAGCTCCAGATGGCCCGTCAAGCAATCCACGTTGTATTTGTCTGAGTCCGGCTTTGGACCAACTTAGTCCAGGCACACCTATGATCAACCCCCTGAAAACAAGATAAATTTCCATCAGGATCAAGGCTGATACCAGAATGAATGAACTAATGTGTTCGTATGTACCTCCTTCATCCCACCAGCCCACTAGGAGTGCAGCACTGCCTGCGCAGAGCATACCTCCTGCGAAAGGAGCCACAATCACATCACGCATCGTCCTAGTCATATCCCACGACCCTTTTAGCGTCCCAAGAACTCCAAGCCCGAGCGCAAAATACATCGGTACTGTTTCGCTGGTCTCTCTTGGAGCCTGCTCTGAAATTATCAAAACACTGCCAGCCATGAGTACAAGGTATGCGTATCTTCTGGAAATCTCAGGAAAAGGCTGGTGCCAAGAAAGCCAAAAACACGATCCGCCTATTCCCAAGAAAAGAAATATCCACCCCATCATGACCCTTCACCTTTCCAACCCGGCATCCAAAAGCGCTCATTATCAAGCCACTCCGACCATTCAGAGTCGTTGGCTCTAATCAATCTCAACGCACGACGATCAAGCCCTTGTTTCAATGATTCCTCAACCTCCATGCGCTTCCATGCATCGCTCCATTCGACTTGTAATTCTCGAACAAGCCGTTGCCCCTCTTCTCGATTATCGAAGCAACGCTCGCAAAGTTCACGCAACTCTTGAAGCCATATCCGCGTGCCTAGGATGTGCGGCTCATTGCCGATACCGCTGCTTGATTTTTCCCAGAACCTCCACTTCCAACCCATATCCGCCAATCACCCGTCATTACAAATGGCTATAGTCGCTTGTTGTAAAGTGTGTACCATGGGGCGAGTCATTGTCCATCTTCACGGCCGTGCGAAGAACGCATCTTTCCGGGCTTCGATATCCGAATATGCCAATCGCCTATCCTCTTCCGGGGTGTCACTCGTTGAGCACAGGAATAAAACCGATCCGAAGACGTATCTAAAAGAAATCTCAGATAAGTATCCTGGACATAGCATGATACTGCTTCAAGAAAGCGGTGAAGAGCTTGACAGCGTGCAGTATTCCGAGTATCTCAAAAGATGGTCCATGCAAAGGAACGACACCCATCTGGTGGTAGGCCCCCCGGGAGGTTTCGCCTTGATGGGAATAGAGTATGAGTCTTTATCATTGGGCAAAATAACTCTACCTCATGAGCTTGCAGCGGTCGTTTTGTTAGAGCAATTATACCGCGCGTCCACTATAATCAAAGGTTTACCATACCATCGTCCATGAATAAGCCGCATCAGAAATTTGTTTCATTCGACACGATCTCTGAAATTTTATTTTCACCATCAACAAGTACGATTCTCGGGGCGTGCATGCCGACGAACTCTTCCTCGATTCCTACATAGGACAGTATGATCACGACATCCCCCGGTTGAACTAAATGGGCTGCAGCACCGTTAATGCAGATCTCTCGAGACCCTCTAGGCGCCTTTATGGCGTAAGTTTCCAGGCGGACACCATTCGTAACATCCAGTATCGCGACTTTCTCCCATTCACATATCCCCGAAGCATCCAGAAGATCTTCATCGATTGATATCGAACCAACATAATCCAAGTCGGCCTGAGTGACTGTGGCACGGTGAATTTTGCCGCTCAACAGCGTCCTCCTGCCCCCTGACACAAAAACATCCTCACATCGCTAAGATATGAACGCGTTTATTCAGAGATGATACTCTGATCCTATCCATGATACTCGTTTCGCCCCCTTTCGGGTACGATTGAAATATGTGTCCACATCAACCCAGCACCCGGTGTTAGCATGATTGGAGATCTCACAAAGAGAAACAGGACCACAAAATCTCTACTTCTGGTGGTTTTGATGGTGGTTAGCGTACAGATGCCGATGATAGCGGTCGGAGACCAGTCAGGCCCATTTGAAAATGGAACAGGGGACACACCGACCCAACAGCAAATCCAATCATCAGATGTTGACACCTCTTCATTCCCAGCACTTGAGCACATGCTTCTGCCAGATCACCCCGCTTTCCAAGACATGTCTTGGTCGGACCCGGGCATACTCTACGGACAAATCACAGATACATCCTTCCTCGAGGGCGGATATCGATTCATGGTCGAAGAGACAGAAACTGAAGACCATGACAACGACGGCATAAACGATCTGGACGACCTCGATGACGACAATGATGGCATATCCGATTTAATCGAGCGATTCGACGGGTGCTATGGAACAGATCCTTACGACCACGACAACGACGGGATTCAGGATGAATTCGACTTCGACGATGACAACGACGGGATCCTCGAGGGGCCGATTGACTATTCCCAAGGCACAGATCCATGGAACGTCACCTCCGATCGGTATGTCGAGCCAAGCGTCCTGCATCCATGGACAGGCCTCGCACTCGGCTCTGGCTACCTAGTTGACCAGAACCCGCTAGATCATGACAACGATGGAATCACTGACGAAGATATCGATGGCCCCGGCAAGGGGTCCTATGACGAGGACGACGACAACGATGCCCGCATCGATCAATTTGTGTGGCCTTGTGATTTCGATGGCGATGGTCTTCAAGATTATTGGGATGCAGATGATGACAATGACGGAGTGATCGATCTATGGGACACCCACCCATGGGATGCGGCCGAGACATCCAACATCACGATGACAGCCACTAATTGGAGTGCTGCCATCTCGTGGGCTTCCAGCAAGACACATCAGATTTCAATTACCGCTGCAGGCTATTCTGAAACTGATCTTCAGATCGAAGTGGGGGATACGGTCACATGGACAAATGACGATACGGAAAATCACTCCGCAGTTGCCGCCGATGGAACCTTCGACAGCGGGACATTGACTACAGGCCAATCATTCAGCCATTCATTCGATTCGGAAGGAACTTGGAGATACGCGGACACTATCCCAGGAGGAGTAGGTGATGGAACCATCACAGTTATCGCTGCCACTGGAGCCCCCTTCCCCGATGCATTCAATCTTGACTTTGACACCTATGGAAAAGAAAAACTTGACTTTGCATTCAAGGAACAGAACCTATGGCACCCTCGAAATCCTTCGTTCAATGAGATCGTGGACGGGGATTTAGATGGCGACGGACTCCCTAATTTCATTGATCCAGATAACGATAACGATGGCACACCAGACTCTGCAGATACTGACGATGACAATGACGGACTCCTGGATATGTGGGACATCGACGATGACAATGATGGCATACCGGACAACTGTCTAAACGTTCTAACCGACCTTTCCCAGTATCTCGACGGATTCAGTGACTGGTTTGGTCAAGTCCCTGGCGTGGATTGTGAAATTGATTACGATAGAGATGCTGACGACGATGCATATCGAGCCATAGACGCAGACTATGACCTCGTCTGGGATTGGAAAGACACTGACCTTGGAGCTGCTGACCCTGCAGACAACCTCCTCGGTAATCCGGGAGTCGACTTGGCCGATATCCCCTATGATTTAGACAACGATGGAATCCCGAATCAAGATGATCCCTATCCAATGGTCCCCACTTCAACACTAGATTCATGGAATTGCGAAACCCTTCAGAATCCAAACCCAATCAATCCAGACCCACGGTGCCTTACAGAAAGGAAATCACACACAGGGAACAACGACTGGGATGGCGACGGCTTCTCAAATTGGGAAGATGTAGATGACGACAACGACGGGGTTCTAGATTGGTTAGATATCGATGAGAATTGCGATTTGGATGATGACAATGACCTGCACCTGTTGAACGGATCAAGATACAGGGACGATGGCCTGAATTATATTGACACCGATATCGATGGCGATGGACTGTCCAATGATGAGGACTGGGATGATGATAACGATGGTATTTCCGATTTATATGACCCCGATGATGGCAATTGTGGAATCGTCGACAACGACAATACCGATCAGTTCGACAACTCGTACTCTCAACAAGACGGAGACGCCATAGATGGCTCTGCGGATAGTGGCCTATACACTGGAACAGGCACTCTTCATTGGGACATGTTCTGGCACTTCAGTCCATTTTTCGAAGAGCATGGATTCGTCCTCCCATACAACGGCTATCAAGATGACTTCACATTAGGTCCGCCTACAATCGTATCTAACGGCAACGTCCCAGAAATGTACTGGCATGTGATGATGAAATGGAGCCCCTGGAATGGTAATAACTACTTTGACATCGATATGGATGGGGACTCATTGATCAACGGCGTCGATGTTGATATGGATGCCGATGGCGTGCCTAATTGGTGGGACCGCGATGAGGGATCAGACGGCCGTTATGATGTCAACGACCCCGCATATGGCGGCTCTCTAGATGACGGTGAATGCGATATATCGATGGCATTCCTGTTAGGGCTATCCGCGGGCCCAACTGCCTGCGGTCTTGCTCTCGCATGGCTCTATGGATTCCCACTAGCAGATGCTAGTTCAGCAAACGGAGTCCCATTCACCCTGCCTTATTCATCGAGGCCAGACCCCCTCTACACTGACGGCCCATATGGCGGTGAGAATTCAGCTGGAATAAACGACTTTACTTGTGAACAGAACTGCTTCCACTTCGATTTCCTTGGCAATCAAGACGCCGGCCCATCTGCTGCTGTTGGATTCGATAAGATGATCAACAACAGAGATTTGTGGACAGCCTATGTAGGCATCAACTTCGGATTCTTCCAGTGGGTTGCAGATCCCAATGGAAACCTGTTCCCCGATGAAGTAGCCGACCTTCTAGATAACAATGTAGATCCAGACGATGACTGTGGAGCCCCGGTCACTGGGACTTTGAACCCATCTTGTATGGCCAACGACACTGCTGATTTAGACGACGATTTCGATGGCGTTTACGATCACTGGGATGTCGATGACGATAACAATGGTGTATGGGATTTCTTTGAGATCGATGTAAATGACGATCTCGATGACGACTCCAACACAGAGCCGCCGGGGAACTTCTTCACAGGATACAATTGCGACGACCACGATGATGATGGTACAGACACAGATCCCGATGGGGATGGTTGGTATCAGTCCGTTTGGGACAGAGGTAGGCTTGGCCAGGGCCTGCTATTCCCCCAGTACTATGATGTGGATAACGACAACGACGGGATTCCGGATGGTGAAGACCCGGATGATGATAACAACGGAGTATTGGACGTGGATCAAGAGTTGATATGCTTCAGGGGCGAAGAACAAAGTCCTTGGGATCACGACAACGACGGAATTCCAGATTGGGCAGATACTGACTGGGATGGAGACGGACTATCCAATACAATAGAGCAAGCAGGAGGAGGAGCCTCCCATCCTGTAGCCCCATGGGATCACGATAATGATGGCCTTCGTGATGACATAGACCTCGATGACGACGAAGATGGGATGAATGATGAAGACGAAGTTATGCTTTGGCCAAGCAGATACGGATCGAATTCGACTAACCCCTGGGACCACGATGACTACGGCACCGGTGCAGGTATGCACAACCCGACGAACGCATCCACTGGACCCGACAGCCTCGATGAAGATGATGACACGGACGGCATTCCCGATGTTGATTGGGACCATTTCGAAGAGGGTGCTACATGCACAGACTCTAGCGGAGCAGAGTACCCTGCCAGCGACTGGGACAACGACAATGATTGCATCCTAGACGCTGATGACAAACCACCGACTCGTATCACTTTGAATCCCATACAGACTGTTTGGCTAGATGCGCAGTTTCCAGCAGTGTTCACTGGCAGAGTGGATGTGTTAGACCTTGAGACAGGAGCTTTCGTACCAGGGCCAGATCTGCCAGTAAGGATTGTTATTGAATACCAGAGGAACTCCACGGAGACGCTTAGGACTGTTGAAGTACTCACGGACGAGGGTGGCAATTTCACAGTCGGCCAGTATCTCTACCCTGAAGACATTGAGGTTGGTCCCCCCACCAGATATAATCTGCGTGCTGATGTTATCGAGATGTTCGCTCATGACGGGTCATCTTCTACGCCCACTCCGCTCGAAGTAAGGGCCAATACCACTGTTGATTATGTCTCATGGACTTACTTCAGAAGCGATGAGCAGCCATTATTTGTTGATTACAAGGTTCACTATCATGCCGACTGGGAAAGAGGAATCTTCGACAATCGAATCAAACATGCCCCAGTTTCATTCACTGTGGCCGGAGGCCCATTCGGTAACAGATCAGTACCCACTTTGTTCGATGGGTATGGATTTGGATATAGAGCCGATTCGAATGGGTGGGTTTCCCTCACATTCGTCCAGGATCAAGGCGCACAGGGCTTCTGGAAGCAAGTTCGTTGGAATTCGACAATGGATAACGGTGTAGGCCAACCAAGTGGCGGCTATGAGGAAATTGTATGGGACGACAACGCGAAGGGTCATGAGGTAGTTGATAGATACACATACACGAACACATCTCTGCCAGTCGGCGATTACGAATTCATAGGCTTTTCACGACCAGATCTTGGAGACGAATGGCCATTCCCACATCTCAATGGAAGCGAGTCAGAAACGTTCTACATCCGTTCAATGCACAGAATGTACATTGAAGCTGTCATGTATACGACTTCGATAAGGCCGGTTTACTATTGGGATGCAACCCAATTCACAGGATCCTCATTCGGAGCGTGGAGGGCGCTGTTCCACGCGCCTTCCCTGAACAGTGCGGGAATAGCATTCGAAGAAGCCAGTTTGGGTAAGCCGTATCCATTACTCTGGGACGGCACCACCGCCGGACTAGACGGGGAAGCTGCCAAACTCAGGCCATTCCTGTCGGCAAACCTCACGCACTGGTCTGTGGCAATGCAGAATGGAGGAGACTTCAACGCCCCGCCCTGCGGTCCTGCTGACCCAACGGACCCATTTAGCCCAGTTAGGTGTGAAATCATACCAGAACTCTTCACAGGCGAGTCTCTCAGAGTCGTTGGAGAGGTATACAATAGGACATTTGTACCATGGGCGCAAGATGCTATTGCCCTACAGGTCGATCTCGATCAGAACCTCATCTTCGCAGGAGCCCAAGAAACCGGCTTTGCAAGAGTTCCCAACATGGTAGATGGAAAGGCACAATTCGACTACAACTGGTCATGGTATTCCCAATATGCTGCTGGAACCTATGGCGTGAAGGCGGATTTCACCAACTCCAACTTCTACTTCACAGGAAATCAATCTTCAATCCTGTCGTCGACCGGTGCCTATGTCAATGTCACAGTCATCGGAACGAGCCAGTTCTTGCCTGTGGAAGATGCCAGATTATACAGGGGCGTCAATCGAACAGTAGAAGTCAGACTCGTAGACAACTCCCTGCAGCCTCTTAGGGAGGTGCCAGTCACCTATTCATGGGATGCAGACGGATCAAACGGCCTCACTTCAACAGACAAGAATGGAATATTCCGAGTGAACCTCACCATCGGCCAGGACCATCCTCTGGGGGCATTCACCCTTTCATACACCTATTCTGGAGATATGCTGCATCAATCATCCGAGGGTCAAACAGACCTCTGGGTGGTCTCCCGTACGTACATCGATCTACAATCCAGTGTTTCAGGCCCTCTGATGAGCGGTCAAGACTGGTATTTCACCGCTCAGGTGACTGACGATAATCGTACAGCATTTGAGAAAGATTCCGGTCAGGCGTTAGATGGATGCGGTGAAAACGGGGGCACTGTGACTCTCATATTGGAGGGATTAGACTTCGAAGACCGTGTACATAGAAAGATAGTTGACAATCTCTGTCCGAGCGCAGGTGCGATAACCCATCAGATGACTCTCGATCCCGAGATACTCACGTCCGATGCTCAATCATTCCTTCCCGATGGTTTCGGACCGGTAAACGTGATTCTCAGATTCAACGAGAATTTACCTCACGAGGGCTGCGGGCCACTAGGGCCCAACGCGCTTGAAATCGCTGGTGCATGGGACGAATGTACACAAGACCTGTACAATGACCACTATCGAAGAGTCCTTCAGTTCCAGGAAGAAGGATTCTATCTTCTAGGTGAGACCTCTTTGAGCGTCGATGAGCAAGTTGTCTACACCTCAGAGGCCGACCCTATAACAGGCGAATCAATACAAAAGCCAATGACTGTAACAGGACAACTCGTAGATGAACTCGGACGTAACTTGAGCTTCAGAAACGTCAAAGTAGATTATGAGATGCTAGGCAGCCAACTTGGGATCAGAACTTGTTTGCCAGGGACTACCGACATAAACGGCTTCTTCGAGATAATGTGCTCCTTGGAAGGCGTCCAAGCGGGCCAAGCGAAAGTCCAAGTCCGATACAACTCTTGGGAGAATGCAGACCGCTACAGATACCTCAACGCGACCAAGACAATGTTGTTCCCTGTCTATTCCAACTCAACACTTCAGATGATTGAGATAGGACCTTTCAGAAATGACGTTGATACATACACATTCGCCAATGGCAGCACATTCCCTGTCTTGTATCTCAAAGAGTCATTCCACTTCGATGCCAGACTAACTCAGGTGAATGGAAACCCAGTTGGAGGAAAATGTCTGAACATCTACCTAGATCCTGAGACAAATACGAGACCCTTTGCCACTGCCCGCACAAACGATGGGACTGGTTCAGTAGAGTGGTTCTCCGGTGATAAAGAAGACAACCCAAGTCAGCGCGGCGTGGATCCCAGCGGTGACCAGCTCGAGGGCTTCAGAACAGTCAGAATCGCATATGAGCCAACTCGTTCGGTGCCGGGAGGATGTCAGATTGAGACGGCACCTGTGATTAACGGCTCTTTCGTAGACGTGGAGATTCTCGTTCAAAGCCGCGTGGACATACTGCTCAGTCAGCAATGGGCTCGTCCAGAGGGATATCAGGTCGGAGAAGTCGTAGAAGGCTCAGTAGCAATTCTGAGAGATAGGATAGATCTTGCCGTCGAGGGGCAAACCGTTGTTTTCACGCAATATTACAACAATGGAACGGGTTGGGAACTATTCAAGGTCTACTTCACAACAACATCTGAACAAGGGGTTGCCAACTTCAGCTTTGAGTATACGGGCGAAGACCTTCCAGGCGAACAGTCAGCCAGCCTTGGCGGACCCCGTGCAGTAAATGGTGAATGGAGGATTGAAGTTGAGTTCCAGGGTGATTATCGATTCGTAAATTCGGACCTCGATAACACCCCTAGAATTAGACTCGCTGACCCAGCAGAGGTGGATCAGCAAAGCTTCTTCACAGCCAGGGTGTTAACGATCCTCTCCCTAATTGCAGTCTCCACGTTACTCCTTGCAGCATACATGTACAGGAACTACATCGAACGCCGTCGCATAGAAATCCTCAGAGGGATACTCACAGATTCTCTATGGGCCCTTCAGGGAAGAAACTCGTACATTGAGACCATCTTCAATTGTTACAAGGATCTAGTCAAGTTCTTCAGGCAGAGAGGTGCGATGAAGAAGGTGTATGAGACCACCCGGGAATTCGAACATGCGGTCAATCAGATGCTGGGGGGCATAGCTCCTCCAGAGGACCTTTCAGAATTCTTCAGTATATTCGAAGAGGCCAGATATTCAGATCACGAAATCGGCGCGGATCAGAGAGATAGGGCGATAGCAGCACTCCAGAACATCATCCGCCATCTGTCCAAATCACTTGGAGAGAGCATGTTGAGCCGTATTAGATCAGAAGGAATCTCGATGTACGGTGCTTCCACCAAAGCAGGCACCTTTGTCGACTCTGAAGGCCAAGTAAGGATTGCAGGTACCGATGACGCCTCTGAAGAGCAGGTCGGATTCAAAATCTGAGGCTTGCTTATCGGGACACATCGCCCCATAGAGGGCTAATGTTCTGCCCGTGGGGTTCTTAACAGGGCCTGAGGTGGCCGGCCTACCCGAGAACGTCGAGGGAGTCATATGAGTAGTAACAGTAAGAAGACCAATGATGCCTTAATCGCCTTGATTGGCGATCTGAAGGCACAGAGCAGGTCAACTGGTGCAGCATTGTGGCGAGACGTCGCACTCAGACTGGAGGCCAGTCGGAGTAATTGGGCCGAGCCGAACTTGAGCCGGCTATCTAGAACTGCAGGGGAGGACGAGACAATCCTCGTCCCAGGCAAGCTTCTGGGCAGTGGCGAAATCATCGGTTCCCCAAGCGTCGCCGCATACAGTGTAAGCGCCGGTGCCCGCTCTAAGATAGAAGCCGCAGGCGGACGAGTAATGTCGATCCGCGATCTGATGAACGACAATCCAAATGGAAAGGGGGTGAGGATCCTTGGCTGAAGCAGGAACACTCGTTTTCGATGCCCAGGACAAAGTCCTAGGCCGTCTTGCCAGCCACGTTGCCAGCACATTACTGGTCACTCGCCGAGAGGGCGACCCCAAGCGAGTGATCATCATCAACGCTGAGAAGGCCATAGTAACAGGTGCCAAAGACAGAATCCTAGCCGACTACGACCGTAAGTACAAGCTAAACCACCCGAGGAAGGGCCCCTTCTTTCCTCGTATGCCTGACATGATCCTCAAGAGAACCGTTCGTGGTATGCTTCCATATCAGAAGAAGTCCAGTGGGCGACAGGCAGTCAAAGACCTCAGAGTCATGATCGGAACTCCCACCAACCTCAAGGGAGAAGCACTCCCAGAAGGACATGAATGGGGCGACACAAGCAAGATAGATCGACCTCTTCCGGACCGATTTGTGCGTCTTGGAGACATCAGCAAGCACTTGGGTGCGAAGACATCTCGTTGGAGTGATGTATGATGGCTAAGAAGCAGAAGAAGAAGACTGTTGAAACGAGCGGTAAGAGGAAGACTGCAGTGGCCCGCGCCACAGTCAGAGAAGGCAATGGAAGAATTAGAGTCAATTCCAAGCCAATCCACATAATAGAGCCCGAATTAGCTCGCAGGAAGGTGTTAGAGCCTGTACAAATAGCCGAGGCAATGAACAGACTATCCACAGTCGATATCACAGTCGATGTGACTGGAGGAGGCATAATGGGCCAAGTCGACGCAATCCGAACTGCGATTGCTCGAGGGCTCGTACACTTCAATGACGGCGCTGTGGGTCTCGACGAAGAACTCCGTGATGAGTTTTTGAGATTCGATCGAACATTGTTAGTCAACGATCCAAGGCGCAAAGAACCCAAGCATCAAATGGGTCGGGGCGCTAGGAAGAAATGGCAGAAGTCCTACAGGTGAATTGAGATGTTGATACCCGTTAGATGTTGGAGTTGCGGCAAAGTGGTCGCTCACCTATACAAGAAATACACCGAGCGCACCGCAGCAGGGGAAGACCCCCAGGCAGTCCTCGATGACCTAGCCCTCAACAGATATTGTTGCAGGCGGATGTTCGTCGGCCATATCGATCTCATAGATGATATAGCCCCATTCAGCCTCCCTCGAGATGCTTGAAGACATCGGCAAGGCTTTGAGCGAACAGATTAGCGCTGTATTATCCTGAAAGGGCTTGTAGGTTAGCTTGGCCTATACTTCGCGGCTGGGGGTCGCGAGACCCAGGTTCAAATCCTGGCAGGCCCACCACAATTCTCCTTCAGCGCATGCTTGAAACGATACCTCCCACCATGTGTAACATGCACGGGGGCGCTGGCGACCATTCGGAGGCCGAGCATCTAGCCTCGGAGATTGAACGCCATTCAGAACTGTACTACAATCATGCCGAACCTGAAATTACAGATGCACAATTTGACCTTCTTATCCAGCGCCTCAGAGAAATAGACCCCTCAAACCCCCAACTCGAAAAGGTCGGAGCAGACCCCGCACCCGGATCGGTGAAGGTTGAACACCTCTATCCCATGCTGAGCTTGGATAAAGCAAATACTCCAGAGGAGATCGCCCATTTCGTCAATACTACTTCCGCTGCAACCAAGAGATTCGTTGTCCAACCAAAGCTCGACGGCTCTGCTGTGTCCTTGGAATATCGTCGTGGTATGCTATTCAGGGCAGTAACACGCGGAAGCGGAACGAGAGGGGAAGACGTTACACGCAACGTGAGAAGAATACCCAATATCCCTAGCCGAATAAAATGGCGTGGAGACTGTTACGTCAGGGGGGAAGTCGTCATGCTACTCGACACATACAGGGAGAATTACGCTGAAGTCGCACCCAATCCCCGAAATCTCGCTGCAGGCGCACTTCGACAAAAGAATCCCGAGTCCGGTAAGGCAAGGGCCGAAGATCTCAGATTTTTTGCATATGATGCCAAATTCCCAGAAGGAGAAAGTGGAGATGAAAGCACAAACCCGTCCTCCTATGCCCACGATTCTCAAACCTTGGAATGGCTATTCTCCATGGACATCCAGCCAGCAGGAAGATTCGTCGTTCAGGCTGATGATTCTGATGAAGTAATAGAATTATTAATTTCGAAAACAGAGGAGGCGATAAGAAGTAGAGATGAGATGCCATGGGAGATAGACGGCCTTGTGATCAAAGTCGATGAACTCTCAAAGAGGCCTCTTCTTGGAGAAACTGCACATCATCCGAGATGGGCCCTTGCATGGAAATTCCCTCCTGAGGAGGCGATCACTGTCGTTATGTCTGTAGATTGGCAAACAGGTCGAACCGGTAACGTAACTCCCGTAGCAAGAGTTGCCCCAGTAATGGTTTCAGGGGTAACTGTAGAAAATACAACACTCCACAACCCAGGAGAAGTCGAGCGATTGGGTTTGAAGATAGGCGATCGTGTAATGATTGTCAGGAGAGGAGATGTGATACCCAAGATCACCGAGGTTATTGGCCAAGCCACAAAAGCCGATCTGGATGGAAGAAGACACTCTGATGGATCACCTTTCCATGAGCCTCTCCCCGATCGAACTGATGTGCAACCGCCCTCCGAATGCCCCCGATGTGCTACAAAGTTGCATTCCGAGGGTGCATTCCTAAAATGCGGGAATCCAGGATGCCCGTCTCGTATCGTCCGTTCCCTCCTCTATTGGTGCAAATCATTGGAAATCGATGGCGTAGGCGAAAAACTAGCCAATCAACTCGTGGTGTCGGGACTTGTACCGGAACTTGCAGATTTGTATCGACTCTCTCATGCGGATGTAATATCGCTTGAGCGCATGGGAGAAAAATCAGCCCGTCACGTCATCGATCAGATTCAATCTAAAAGAAAAATGCCGCTTGATCAGTTCGTTGCATCCCTCGGTTTGCCCCGTATAGGGCCCGAGATAGCATCCATGATATCTGGAGAAATTGTAACGATGGAGCAATACAGGGATTTTGTGAATATTTGGTCATTAGGCGGCGATCAGGCAGCCTCCATACTTCCCCGGCTGGTTGCCATTGATGGAATCGGAGAGATAGTCGCCCAGCTGTTCCTTGATGGGTCAAGCGGCAATTGGAGCCAGATAGAAGACCTGTCCTCCCTTCTTGAAATAACACCTGTTCAAACAAAGGATCAATCCAGTGGCCTATTGGCTGGATTAACGTTCTGTATCACGGGATCCATGACGCGTCCAAGGAAAGAAATTGAGTTAATGATTCGAAGTGCTGGGGGAAAGGTGACAAGCTCGGTTTCAAGTCGACTTGACTATCTAATCACAGGAGATGCTGCAGGATCGAAACTGGAAAAGGCAACTAGGATGAAAGTCACCGTTCTGAATGAAGAACAACTCATGGAAATGATGGATAAAAATCCTGAAAATAAAACTCTAGAAGAAAGTGCCAATGCACAACGTAGCCTCTTTGAGTATTAGCCGAACATCGAGGTGTTTCCACCACTTGCTGGTCCCGATGGCTGATTGACAGAACCCGACATCATTTCATTGATTTCGCCTTCTATCCTTCGCGCCTCTTCTAGAAGCGGTTCCGAATCTAGCTTTATGGCCGGTAGTAATTCATCTAGCCGACCGAGCACCCTGGCTGCAGTTCTAGCATCCGGCCCCATTCCTTGCATTGGCCCGGAGCATTCTGCCAGCAATGCCATCGCATCGAACCCTCTTCTCGAAGCCTCATTTAGGATAACTCCTGTAAGGCCACCTATTGCCCCTTGTTCCATCCTATCAATGCCCAAATCCGAGAGTGAGGCAAGCGCCCTCTCTGTAGAAGCAGCACCTTTTACCGTCTCATTCGAGTCATCATCATCATCTATTGTATGACCGCTTTCAATCGCCTTAGAATACGAATCTAGAACCAACATCGCCCCTGCCTTTTCTGAGATTGACCATTCAACAAATTCCTCGCTCAAGGGGAGAATCAAATCAGTCGGAATTTGAACCTCAGAGACAACAACGAGCACACTGTCGCAGGACTCATGATTGCAAACCGGCTCACCAGAGTAAATTCTAACAGTCGGCATCGAAAGCCCATTTTTCACAATACAAGCCTGTGGCAGGCTGGGATGTCTAATGCTGCCAACCATTTCCAGATCGAGAGTTTCTACTATGTGGTGCGCCACAATATTCGCAACAAAACCAGGACCAGGGAAGCAGACAACAACAAGCGCTCCAGATCTAGACGAATCGTCCAACAAATCGATGCTCACATCCGATGACATGATGAGCCATGCCCACAAGACCGACATAACCATTGGCACGCCGGAAGGAGCGGATTGGGTGAATCAGATGAATGAGGGCTTCCGCGCACACCAACTTTCTCCATCATCTTGGAGCAGGTATGAGCAGTGTCCGAGGAAGTATTGGCTTTCCAGACAGAGGCTCCCGCGGAAAGCAAGCATGCCCGCAGCTCTTGGGAATGCAGTTCACAATTCAGTAGAAGACATATGCAATCTGGACATCCACGATCGAGATGATGATGAAGTCGGTTGGATGCCTCCCACGGCAAAAGCGATCTTAGATCGCCATTGGAAAATTGAGAAAGATGGATTCATGGCAACTCCAAGACATCCGCGCTGGAAAGATGAACTCATCACACAAGCCCACGACGGCCTAGTAGGCGCGTTGAACATACTTTGCAGCAAGTCTCTTCTACCTCAGACCAAATTATCTGAACTTACAATATCCGATTGGAAGTATGTCCAATCAATAGTGCTTGCAAATGAAGGGACTTTGGTTTCAGAATGCGGTCGCCTGATGGGCCGATTGGATTTGTTGGTAGCAGATTTAGATGAAAACGGCCAATCAAGAGGTTGGATCGTAGCCGACCTGAAGACGGGCCGACCACCTGTCGGCGCACTTGATCCGAAAGTTAGCAGACAATTGCGCTTCTATCGCGACCTACTCAAAAGAAACAACCCCGATCACCCTCCAATAAGAGCCGAAGGCTGGTATTCAGCGAATCAAACAATACACGAGGCTACAGGAGATAATGTGATCGATGACGCATTCGTTGCATGGGAGGGGATGAGGCCCAGTTCGGAACCCCTTGAGGCAACACCGGGCGAGCGAACATGCGGCTTCTGTGAGTGGAAGGCATGGTGCCCCGTATGGTGGAACGCAACGGCCGAGGGGCTCCTCCCCTCATCTGGCGCCTTTAGGGACGAAGTAGTTCAGATCATACGGTACGACTCAGAAGGAGGAGCCGGACTCATAGAGAGGATGGCTCCTGTAGATGAATCTGGAAACGTCTCGCCATCGCCGAAGCGTTTCGGTTTTACAGTGAAAGATCAGGCAAAGAATCAACTTGACGAATTAATATCGGATGGATACGAAGGAACACTGTTCATCGGTAGCGCCAGGGTATCGTCCAAGGTGCTTCACTTGGGAGATTGGAGCGAAATTATTCCTTGGCAGCCAATATCGGAAAGCCCTATGCCTGTTTGATATGATACTCGGCGATTCTACTCCTTGTAGCCTTATCAATAGGACTCGATTCAGACACCAGCCATTTTGCATATTGGGGATCACATGAATCAATGAATGAGAACGATTTGCCTGAATATTTCCCAAATGTAATGACAAATTCTCCATGCTTGAATATAACCGAATCATCTGAATCTCCTAGGAAAATACCCTTTTCATCCTCTTTTCTCACAGCAGAAGATTTTCTGTTTCGATTACATAATTCTTGAATCCTCTCCAATCCCCCTTTCAGAATTGATTTATTGTCCCCTATCATTTTCCATAGAAGCACCAAGGTGGCAGCAGCATCTGCATCCGCGCTGTGCGCCCTATCGAGACCAATACCGTATCTTTTGCATAGGTGACCAAGAGTATGCCTGCCAGGAATTTTCAACGCCCTTGCCAACTCAAGAGTATCAACAAGAGCATAGGGTATTGGTACAGTCTCCCCGACCCTCATAAATTCAAATTCAATGAATCGCCAATCAAATCCGTTGACGTTATGGCCAATGATTATCGCACCATCAATCAATTCTGCGATATCCCCTGCATGTTTGCCAAATGAACCATGACCAATGACGTCTTCATTGGAAATACCATGCACTCTCATGGACGCCTCTGGAATTTTGATCCCCGGATCGATCAACTCAGTTCGAGACACACTGCTACCATCCACATCCCTCCCTATGAAGGCGTACTGCACAATCCTATCCTTTCTAGGATTCAGTCCAGTGGTTTCAGTGTCAAATCCGAGAACTTTGAAGCCATCGAACAAAGACATGAACATCCGAAAAGGGTGAGGATGTTGATGATATCGGCGTGAGAAGTGCTTTCAAGACAAACCCGTTGGTCAGGGCATGGTGAGATCGATTGAAATTACCAAGGCCACAGTAAGAGATCGGCTGGTAGTAGATTCTGAAGTCTGGATGGAGCATCCCGATGATCATGATTTCCAACCCAGAGCCTCGATTGAAGGGAAGCGATTGATGATATCCAATGCAGGCCAATTGATCGATTCTGCTTCCATCGAACTCGATGATGAGCAATACGCCGCAGCGGAGAGAGACAGACTGATTGAACTCAGAGTCAAGTTCGGCGTTCAGGGTATGCATGGGGTTCTAGTTCACAAAACCCCAAACCCTAGAGACGGCCCGAAAGCCAAGAAACTCGCCGAATCAAGGTGGAAGACAGTCCTTCCTCTGAAATTCTAACCACCGCTGAGATTATACCAAATCCGATGAACGCCGGCTTGCTGGACCCATAGTGTAGCCTGGATATCACACGAGCTTGCGGAGCTTGTAACCCGTGTTCGAATCGCGGTGGGTCCGCCAATTAATCCATTAATTTCTCAATTTCCTGAGAAAATAAGATCAGGGTCGGAGCCCAAAGACCGACAAATACCCCGAGCATCTCATCCGCTTGAACGAAGTAGATGTAAACCGATCCCAAGATCGAAAATGCACTCGCTGCCAAACCTAATTTTGAAATCATTCCATCCATGTAAAACCTCTAAAATCCTCTAGATTACCTAGAGTATTAAACCGGTGTTTGAATCAAAGTAAGTCGAAAAATCACTTTTTTGATAATCTGATAATCGCTTTAGATTGCGGTACAGACCAACCAGTAGATTGTAGTTGAACCGAAACCGAATCCTCAGACTCTCCATCTTCTAGGGCGCCCCTTGCCCAATCTACTGCAGCCGTTCTGTCAGATATTTCATCTTTCGAAAATAACCTTTTTTTGCTTTTGACACCCTTTCGGCCATTGCCTTTTTCCCCGGCCTTCTTCTTCCCCTTCCTTGATTTAGAGGGCTTATTCAAAACTCTCTGCTGGAAAATCACCAGCGCAAACACCGAAACAATCCCTGCCGCAACAAGTGTTATGATCGGGAAAGATTCCAAATCGCTTTCAGATTGAACATCTTTGTCATATGGCCTGAAATCCGCATTGTCCCCGACGCCATCACCATCCGTATCGGCTGTTTCAAATGGATCATCAGGGAACACGTCAGAGTTGTCCCCGACGCCATCACCATCCGTGTCTGTAGTCTCTCCTTCCCATCTGGGGAACGCATCCGCATTATCCCCGACGCCATCACCATCAGAATCCACGGATTCAGACGAGTCATCCGGGAACGCATCCGCATTATCCCCGACCCCGTCGCCGTCCGAGTCGACAGATTCCGTAATGAGATACGGGAACGCATCTGCGTTATTCCCGACGCCATCACCGTCCGAGTCGAGGGTTTCAGCAGGGTCTTCGGGAAAAGCGTCAAAATTGTCACCTGCACCATCACCGTCGGTATCAGTTGTTTCAGATGGATCGGTAGGAAACGCATCCGCGTTATTTCCTACGCCATCTCCATCAAAATCAGATGTCTCATCAGGGTCTTCGGGAAACGCATCTGTGTTGTCTCCTATGCCGTCACCATCCGTATCGGCAGTTTCAGATGGATCGGTAGGAAACGCATCCGAATTGTCCCCGACGCCATCATCGTCAGCGTCCGACCATTCATTGGGATCATTCGGGAACGCGTCTCCATTGTTCCCTACCCCGTCGTCATCTTTGTCGAGCCATTCAGATGAGTCGTTCGGAAATTTATCCGAGTTGTCCCCTATGCCGTCACCATCCGTATCGGCAGTTTCGGCAGGATCACCTGGAAAAGCATCGCCATTGTTCCCTACCCCGTCGCCATCCGAGTCGAGAGTCTCGTTGGGATCTTCGGGGAATGCGTCCCCATTGTCTCCTATGCCGTCACCATCCGTATCGGCAGATTCGCCCGGCCATAGTGGAAATGCATCTGTATTGTCACCGACACCGTCTCCGTCCGTGTCAACCCAATCAGCTGGATCTGCCGGGAAAACGTCCCCATTGTCACCGACACCGTCCCCATCGGTATCCATCCACTCATTTGGATCGTCAGGGAATGCATCCGCTACTCCGCAGTACCCATCGCCGTCACTATCGTTCCAAGCTGAAGGATCGTTATCGCATCCGTCGGTGTTGTGACCAACGCCGTCCCCATCTGCATCTAGCCACTCGTCAGGATTGTATACGAATGCATCAACATCGTCTCGATAGCCATCGCCATCTGAGTCCCTGACGAATCCTTGAATTGCCCATCCAAAAGCCTCGTCAGCCCAAACATCCGCTCCATCGAAGGGCATGTCGTTGTGCACTCCGTCATTGATCCTCCAATGAGATAGCCGCTCACCATAATTGCAGTTGTTATAATCGAATTTATCGGTCTCGTCACCAGATAGTGAATATACCAAATCCAAACTCCCAACTGGTGTTCTCTGAGAGTCACAACCGTATCTAGAGGCCCAGTTTCCGAGAGTGGTATTTGCTGAGGGGAAGGGATTCCCATTGTTGTTGCCCCCTTCGTATTCAATCGTTGTATCAGATGTTGCATGGACATGAAGGATGTCCGGGCTCCCAGTATCCGGGCACATGCTAAAATCATCCCATGTTACACCATTCAGTGCTACAATTGCCTTCATCAGCGAACCTCTGTCGCATGCCATCCTATGAGACATAAAACCCCCATTCGAGAATCCCATGAATATGACCCCCTCAGGATCAGCACCGTAATTCAAGACCGCATCAGACACGAGCGTCTCCAGCCAATTGACATCATCAGAGTGCGTCGGACCCCAGAACAACCCCTCGTTGCAGCACGCATCCGTTGCATTCCAGAATCTCGGATTTCCAAATCCAGAATGCTGCGTCCCATCGGGTCTGAGGAGTAGATGCTCATTGTCGTGGATGCTATCTGTCAGCCCCATGTTGTACGTTACCTCTTCACCACTATTGCTGAATCCATGTAAGGCAACTACAAGGGGCAAGGGCCGAGAATAATCATGCCCTCCCGGCATTTCCAGTATGGCAGTTCTGTCTGACGGTCCAACCAGCACAGTAGTATGAGAACTAGTGTATTGAATTGGTGATCCCGTATCTGATGAGGTAAATCGATACAAGTCCCGTCCATCTTCTAATTCCACAACCCCTACCATTTGCGTCATAGTGACAAAAACCATCATCAAAACTGCTGTGAAAGCCAGAATCTTGTCTCGGATTATTTTAGTCATGTTATGTTGAATGAGAGGGAATTATTTGTTTGTTTCCCAGACATTGCACTGCCTGAAATATAATCCTCACAACAGATCTATGCTCCTAGCGACGAACGGAATATCATATACTAATCCATTTACTAGATACCATGACACGTTACAATTTTCTTGGTTTGACTATGCCTCAATTGACAGCCGCCATAGGCTTCCTAATGATTACTCTAGGCCTCGTTTTTTGGTTAACAACAGGCTTCATAACAGCACTTTTTCCGAGCCTCTTCGGGATTTTCATGCTGCTTTCATCAATTGGAAGTAAGATGAGGCCAGAGAAGAACGCTCTATACATGCACATCGCGGTTTTATGCTCATTATCTGCTCTAATCTTGGGGGGTGCGGCAATACTGATGGACCCAGACTGGTCATCTCCTGTTGCCCTCATCGAACAAACAGTGATGGCCATTCTGGGTGGCACACACTTTGCGGCAAGCATAGCCTCATTCAGATTCGGATCACCTGATAGTCAGCAGGCAGAAAGGAGATGCGGGTACGAGGGTAATCCATGGGCCATACCCGCTTCCAACAATACCCTCAACTATCCTTCGGTTAACGACACTGGCCCGATTGCAGCCAGCGTACTTCTAACATCACCCAGGAAGTAAGCCACCAAACCTTCTGATTTTAGCAAATGGATATGAAGAAGACACGCCCGCCATTTTGTGTGCCATTCACATCCGCACGACGAATCGACTTCCCCTTGGTTGATATCGCAGGTATCGTCTACTATCCCCATTATTGGGATTTAGCACACCGATTTTTCGAGGAGTCATGGGAATCAACTTGCGATATGCACTACCACGATGTTTTGCATAAGAAGAAGATAGCATTGCCCCTCATCCACAGCGAAGCCGAGTTTCACCATCCTCTCAGATATGGAGATGTTGCGCACTGTGAAATCGAAGTTCTCAAGATCGGAACAACATCAATTACCTGGCGATATAGAATCTCAAATCAGAATGGAGTTCTTTGCTGGAGTGCAATTCAGACAACCGTTTGCACTAGCATGGATGCAGTCACTGCGAAGAAACCCATTCCAGATTGGATGAAAAAGGGTCTGAGCAGAATATTAGAAAATTAGTATTAACGATTCACTATTATGGCTTGGGCCACTTTTTCGAAAGAGCCTTTCTGAGTGGATCATCCATCGTTGCATCCCACCAATTAGCTTCTCTCCATATGGCGTATCGCCCCCTAATCCCCCTTAGGTCTGCACCATCCATACGAGCTCCTTGCATATTTGAAAGACTCAATTTTGCTTTGACGAACCTTGCGTTACGCATGTCCGAACCGTCAAGAGCAGCTTTCATCAGATTCGCACGCTTGAATGAGGCACCTCGCAAATCCGCTCCTGACAGGTCTGCACCCTCAAGATCCGCGCCATCGAATATCGCGCGCCGAAGGTCGGCACCGGATAGATTCGCCCCTCGAAGGTCGGCGCGTACGTGAGATGTATACGACCAATCCTTAGCCCCTTCACCTTCGCTGTCGCTCACGCCGACAGCCTCTCAAGATGGTCGATACCCGCATCAGTCAGTATGGCATATCGGTTTTTGTCCGTGCCCGGCGGATATGTCAGGAGAGACGACTTGCCCATACCCGACCCCCCCTCGATCATCCTATTCATGTACAGTGAGATATTCCATTTTTCAATTTCTTCTTCCGTCCACTTGCCTGTGGAAATAAGAAGACGCTTGACAACTCTTGGAGGCGAGTCATTCTGCTTCTCAACCGAGCGTAGGAAGTGCACGGCTGCCAGTATGATATCAGCAGTTTTGTGAACCCCACAATTGTCGATTAGTCGGTTGAAAGCAGATCCGCTTTTTGGTATACCTTGCTTCGTCATTGCTTCTATCGAAGCATCAATCGCCTCTTGTCGTGCTATACGGATCTTAGAAAGAGCCGATGCCCATGTATCTTGATCTTTGATCCTGATCCATTCGTCGTTGACTTCACGCATCGTTCCCTTTAGATCAATCTCCTGGGAACCAACCTGCAAATAGAGCCGCGCCTCCTCTTCAGAATCGCTCATGGGCTGGCCCTTGCCAACACTCATGTTAATTTTCCCCTTGTTTTATGAACATCTACAACAATCACTTTGACCCGCATAATTCAAGATGAGCCGCCCATTGCCGGATTCATGGCCGAACCTGTTGGAGCGAGCTATTCGCTAGTACTCCAAAAGGGGGCAGACCCTGCTACGCTTGGAGGCGTAGCAGTCTGCGGCCTCACTACAGTCGGCTCTGTGGGGGTGATTGCAGCTTCGCATCTCATCAAGTCAATGAATCTCAATCCAATGGGCACCGTCATAAATCCTGATTTCCCAGCTGTAGCCCTGATTCAAGAATCTGTGCCCAAACACCCTGTTCGGGTATACCAAGGTGACGAATTCGGCGTCTTCATCTCCGAAATCCAATTCCCCCAAAGTAGCGATGTGCAATTTGCGAATACCGTCCTGGAGTGGTTCCACGGGGGAGGCTTCGACCGACTCGTCATCATCGATGGCTTGGTCAGCGAAGACTTGGGGCTGAAAGAGGATGGGGAGATATGGGGCGTCTCTTCCCTACAGCCCGGGAGAGACGCACTGGACAAAGCCGGGATACAGAGGATACAGCAGGGAATCGTGACCGGTGTCTCCGGCTTCCTTCTCGCCGAAGGCGAACGTCAAAATCTCGATGTTACGGTTCTACTGGCCGAGTGCAATCCAGCCTATCCGGACGCAAGGGCGGCATTGATTGCTGTTGAAGCGCTTTGCGATCTAATGGACATCGAAATCCCCGTCCAGACTCTTCTGGATGAGGCTAGAGAAATCGAGAATAGAGTAAGAGAGGTCTTCGAGAGAGCCCAAGCATCTGCCCTCCCAGCCCCTAGTGACGAGCCAGATGACGATGAAATCAGCATGGTCTATTGAAATCAATAGAATGGGTTAGCACCCGCGGCGTGATCCGTCGCATCAATGACCTCAATTATTTCTGGAACATTATCCATGATCATGACCTCAACTCCTTGCTTCAGAGTGACATCAGCCATTCCACATCCTTGACAGCCACCCCCAAATGCGATTATTGCCTTTTTCTCATCTACACCGACCAAGTCCACGTGGCCTCCGTGCGATGCTACCGCCGGATTCACGTTTTTATCAATCACTTCCGCAACTCTTTGAGACAGATCATCAATCCACAACGGATTTGGATTTTCAAAGGAGAAGCCGCCACCCATCAGAGTCTCTTTGAAGTCCAAAGTCGCACCATCCAAGTATTTGGCGCTCCGCGCTGCAATCCGAACTTGGAATCCACGAGCCTCTTGCGCAACATCGTCATCACTTGCATCATTGATGTCAATAAATTGGAGATCGTATTGAAACCCCTTGGGCCCCCTCCCTACTATTTCGATTCTAAGAGCCAGAGAATCGCCTTCTTCCGCCTGTGCTGAGTAATGTAGGAGCATCTCATGAGCCTTGTCGCTTATGGTCAGCATCATACTTCCCTGAGGGCACACCAACTTGAACCTACGTTCGACCCCGAACTCTATCCCCTAGGACTTGGGCCAAGTACACATGAGGGGGGATCTGGGAGACCGTCTCGGGCGGCCGCTCAAAGATTTGAGAATTTCAGTTACCGATAGGTGTAATTTCAGATGTAGATACTGTATGCCGAGAGAGGTCTTCGGCAAGGATTTCCCGTTTTTGGAAAGAGGTGGAATAATGTCCTTCGAGGAGATCGATAGATTTGCAGGGATTTTCATTGATCTGGGTGTAGAGAAAATCCGCCTAACAGGCGGCGAACCCCTCCTTCGCAAAAATCTGCCAGATCTCATTTCTATGCTTTCAATGAGGGGCGTGGAAATCGCGATGACCACAAACGGAGTCCTTCTTCCGAGATATGCCCCTGCCCTATCTGCAGCAGGCCTCGACCGTGTCACTGTGAGCCTTGATGCAATAGATGAATCCACATTCGCTTCGATAACCGACTCGGGCCATACTGTTGCCTCTGTGATGGCAGGAATTGAAGCCGCTGAATCTGTGGGCTTGGGCCCGATTAAGATCAACACCGTTGTCAAGAAGAACTCCAATGAAGACGAGATATTGGATCTGGTTGAGAGATTTTCTAACAGAGACATCGCTATCCGTTTCATAGAGTACATGGATGTCGGCACTACCAACGGGTGGAGTATGGAAGAAGTAGTAACCGCTGAAGAAATAAGATCGATCATCGGAGTTGATGAGCAGATAACACCGGATAAGAAAAGCGATGTTGCCAAGAGATATAGATTGTCAAAAGGAGGAGAGGTGGGTGTTATTTCAAGCGTCACAGAACCCTTCTGTGGCGACTGTACACGAGCGAGGCTTTCGGCAGATGGCAGACTCTTCACATGCCTCTTCTCAAGCAGGGGGGTAGACCTCTTGACGATGATGAGGGCAGGATCAACAGACAAAGAACTAGCCAAAGCCATCGAGACAACTTGGAGTAATCGGGAAGATCGCTATTCAGAGATAAGATCCGAGCAGGCAAACACCCCCAATAGAATTGAGATGTCATACATAGGTGGATGAGTAACTCAAGAAAGGCTCACAAAAGCCTGTAAAACGGCTGACCAGGGAGCATCTGTTCTGAATGAAGGCTCTGCATACCTCGAAACTTCTGCACAGAAACCCTCCCCACGCAAGGCCTCAGCCATCTTTGTGGGGCTCGGTGGATCTCCCCCTCCAACGAAACTTGGCAGTGCATCGGTGATTACCAGATGTCTTCCATGAATGGCTTTCCCCTCGTCGCATATCCTCTTCACAGCTTGCTTCGCCCTTTTGACCTCTTTCAGATTCATTTCTGGATCACCGACTTTGCAAATCTCCTCTGCTGCAGTCTCGCTCATGCTAGCCATAACATCCGGATCACCGATATTCCCCGTCCATAATGGGCCAGATACGCCAGCATTCAGATTAGGATACGCATTCAGAGGCAGCATAACATGCATCGGCCTAGATCCCGAATCATGTTCTGGAAGCAAACCTGCTTGAATAGCCGAATCAACGATAGAATCGTTAGGCGATGCCACTCTCCAACCCAGGTTTGAATCTACAGCACTCGCACCCATCTTCGAGCGCTCTACCAGTATTGTCACTCTGAGGTGGTGTGAGTCCCATATGCTGAGAAGAGGCCGAATTATCCTATCGTGTCTGGCTGCAGCCTTTGCTGCAGAAGCCAATAAGACCCTCAATCCGCTGTCATGTTTGAGTCCATCCATGTGTACGCGTGCTCCATAACGACGCCTCAATGGCCCGGGTGATGACCCGCTTAGAGCAGCTGTATCCGTGGCGCTGATTGAAATCACCGA